>Ga0224508_10000098_pt1 | contig 96705 bp, 92 predicted proteins | sample SF_Jan12_sed_USG_4_FD_170157 | JGI IMG/M metagenome (GOLD analysis project Ga0224508, IMG submission 170157) | Sediment microbial communities from San Francisco Bay, California, United States - SF_Jan12_sed_USGS_21 | ecosystem: Environmental > Aquatic > Marine > Sediment | place: USA... | reverse complement strand
CGTTTCGATAATGGGGATCTGTTTTAAGTGGCGGAATAATTTTCGACTATTTAACGGCTTCTTGCCGAGATGCAGACCAAGTACTACGCGCATCAAGCTTTTACTTTCGCGCAAGGCTTGTGGCTCAGTCAATGTTTCATGCGCGAGGGCAATCAAACTGTCGCCGCTAATACTAACGCCTTGCTCAGTCGTGGCCTCTTTGTTATCAGTCGCTCGTACTGGACCACGCATCGGCAGATATTCATACATCCGCCCGGGCTCTATCGGCACATTATCGTTAATCTCCGCCTCAAGCACTAGCCCGTAACCCACTTCCTGTAATAGCCGCTTCTCGAATATTCGCAGCGTAGCCTCGGCTATATCATCATCCTGCAAGGCTTGCAGCGACGATCGATACGCGGCGAACAGGGCCTCGTGTGGATCATGTCGGTGCAACAGACGAAACAAGAGTTCATTCATGTAGAACCCACAATAGAGTGCCTCGCCGCTGACGAAAACCGGATCACCGTCTAGATCTACACCCGTTAACACCGGCAATTCGCCTCTTCCACTCCAACCCATCAGCAGTGGCTGAAAGGGCTCCAATGGCATTCGAGCTCGCGGGCGGGCGCGCCGCGCACCCTTGGCCAGCGTACCTAGTCGTCCATAATCGCGAGTAAAGATCTCCAATAGCAGGCTGGTTTCACCATAGCTATAGTGATGCAGTACGTAAGCCGGCTGTTCGCTAACCCGCATACCTTATATATACATCCTTCATTCATCTCCATACTGAATGCTTCGCAACAGCACTTCACTGTCCGCCCAACCCGCTCGTACCTTAACCCACAATTCGAGGTGGACCTTAGATTCGAAGTAATCCTGCATGCGTTCACGGGCGAGCCTACCCATTTTCTTGAGGCGATCACCCGCCCGACCGATTATTATGCCCTTCTGGCTCTCCTTCTCCACCCAAATTACGGCGCCAATACGCAGTAATTTCGGTGTGCGCTCGAATTGCTCAACACTGACCGCTACTGCATACGGTACCTCCTGGCGAGTATGCCTAAACACCTGTTCACGCAACAATTCTGCTGCGACGAACTTATCGCTGCCATCGGTTATCTGATCCGCTGGAAACAACGGCGGCTGCTCAGGTAGGTAGCCAAGTATACTCTTTTCCAGATCGGCAATATTTTCGCCGGTCAATGCCGACACGGGAACGATCTCTGCGAATGACATCTTCTCTGAGGACTGTTCGATAAGCGGAAGTAGCTGTTGCCGTTCCTTGAAAGTATCGATCTTATTGATAACAAGGATCACCGGACAATTCTGGTCCCGCACCAGATCGAGAATGGGTTGGTCTGCAGCAACCCACCCAGGGGCAGAAATCATCAAGACAACGCAATCTACTCCCTCGAGGCTACCACGTGCGGCGCGGTTCATGTATCGGTCTATGGCTCTTTTGGCGTCTACGTGCAGACCGGGAGTATCGATGTATACGATTTGGGCATCGACGCTGTTCTTGATGCCCATAATTCGACTGCGCGTTGTTTGCGGAAGCGGCGACGTAATACTCACCTTGTGTGCTACAAGCCGATTCACCAATGTGGACTTTCCAACATTGGCACGACCCGCGACTGTCACGATCCCGCAGCGGAGATTTTCAGGCACTGGTATGACTTACCAGGAGCTTTAGTGCGACAGCGGCCGCGTCTTGTTCAGCGTTTCGACGACTCCTACCGGTACCTTGCACCGGTTTCGAAAGACCAGGTACAACGCATTCCACTCGAAAACTTTGGTCATGTGCCTCACCGGTGATCTCAATAACATGGTACACCGGGGTGGCAAACGATTGCCTTTGTAGATACTCCTGAAGCTGAGTTTTAGGATCTTTCTGCAGCGTGTCCGGGGTGACCTTCTCGAGAAGATCATGGTAAATATCGACAATAACGGCACGCACCTTTTCAATGCCGCCATCTAGAAAGACAGCGCCAAACACGGCTTCGAGCGCGTCAGCCAAAATCGAGTCACGGTCGAAACCACCACTTTTTAGCTCACCACTACCAAGGCTGAGAAAGTCGCCCAAGCCGATTTCTCGTGCTAGCAACGCAAGCGTTTCTTTCTTTACTAGGCTTGCACGCAAGCGCGTTAGCTCACCCTCGGCGACATTAGGGTAACGGCCGTAGAGCTCAGCCGACATCGTAAAGTTGAGAACGCTGTCCCCTAGAAACTCAAGCCTTTCAAAGTTATCGGCGCTTTTACTACGGTGCGTAAGTGCACGCTGCAGTAAAGTCTCGTCTTCAAACTGGTAGTTCAGTGGCAAATTGAGTCTCGATTACTCGCCGGTAGGAACCCCGGCGGAGTGCTCAAACTCCATCAGTGCCGATATGTTGGCAACAAGATGGACTACTGCTTCGTACTGAATATTAATGACCTTGAGCTTCCCCTGCCGTTCTATCGTGACATCAGCCAGATCTACATGCTCAACATCATCGATATCAAACCGCTTTTGCAAGGCTGTCATGATCTCGCGGTTACTCATGCCGCTACGCGCCTCCTGCTCGATGCTATCCAGGGCTGACCTTACTTTAAGATCTTGTAGGTACGGTGGGATGAGCTTAAACAATAACAGGGCAAAGAACACCACCAACAGGGAGATCATGAACATGCCCCACATTGTCACTCCCCGCTGGCGCGATTTAAGATTCATAAAAATATCCTCTTGATTAATTTACTGTATGGAATCGCCGATACGACTCCATACGATCCGATCCCACCACTTATGATTCCCAGTTGAGTCCAAGCTAAACCACACGAGAAAGGCTTTGCCGACCAGATTTTGATCCGGTACGTAGCCCCAATAGCGACTGTCATTGCTGCGATCGCGATTGTCGCCCATGACAAGATACTCGTTGTCCGGAACCACAAACTCCATGGTCCCAAGATCGACCTTGGCGGTTGTCAGGATCTCATGACTGACATCATCAAGATCTTCGGTTAGCTGTTTAGCCGCCGTTATCCGATGCGGAGACTCCACCAAGATATAGGGGCGGACGTCGCGCTGGGCCATTAATTGGCCATTTATGTAGAGTCTCTTGTCCTTGTAGATAACACGATCACCTGGCAGTCCTACGATTCGCTTAATATAATTTATAGATGTATCTCCGGGAAAACGGAAGACGGCGACATCGCCGAGATTAGGGGTGCCAAGCTCGAGAATCTTCTTATTTACCACTGGAATCCTAACACCATAGGCAAATTTGTTTACCAAAATGAAGTCGCCGACCAATAAACTGGGCAACATCGACCCGGATGGAATCCGAAATGGCTCTACCAAGAATGATCGCAGCAAGAAAACCACGAGGATGACCGGAAAAAATGCCCGTGCGTACTCAACGTAGACCGGTTCTTTGAGTGATCTTTCGACCGCCTCATTAGATCCGCCGGCCTGTACTATACCTTCTGCTTTACGCTTGCGCGCTGGTACCCCGAGTACGCGATCTAGCATCCAAATACACCCCGTCCCAAAGAGGGCGATGAGCATGATAAGGGAAAAATCCATGGCTACTTGTTCCCAACCCTCAACACCGCCAAGAACGCCTCTTGCGGGATTTCCACCGACCCGAGCTGTTTCATACGCTTCTTGCCTTCCTTTTGTTTTTCCAACAGTTTGCGTTTTCGCGTCACGTCCCCACCGTAGCACTTAGCTGTTACATTCTTGCGTAACGCCCTCACGGTTTCTCTTGCGACAATATGTGATCCTATGGCTGCTTGAATGGCCACATCAAACATCTGTCTGGGAATTATTTCCTTAAGTCTCTTGGCCAGCTCCCTTCCGCGATAAGCAGCTTGATCACGATGTACTATGACCGACAGCGCATCTACCCTATCACCATTTATAAGTACGTCTAGTTTGGAGACATCGGCCGCACGAAATCCTAGAAATTCATAGTCCAGTGACGCATAGCCGCGGCTAACAGACTTGAGGCGGTCAAAAAAATCCAAGACCACATCACTTAGCGGGAGTTCGTAAGTTAACATTACCTGAGCACCGGTGTAACACATATCTTTCTGAATACCACGTTTTTCTACGCACAGTCCTATCACTGGGCCCACGTAGTTCTGGGGCACGAGGACAGTGGCGCGTATGATCGGTTCACGCATTTCCCGAATCTGCGCCGGCGCCGGCAACTTAACTGGATTGTCTATGACGAGCACGTCGCCGTTATTCGTTAGTACCTCATAAACAACAGTTGGCGCGGTCGTAATTAGCCGCAAACCATACTCTCGTTCCAAGCGCTCCTGAATAATTTCCATATGCAACATGCCCAGAAATCCACAGCGAAAACCGAATCCCAATGCCTCTGATGTTTCCGGTTCACAATGAAGAGATGCATCATTGAGTCGCAACTTTTCCAGCGCATCCCGAAATGCATCGTAGTCTCCAGAGTCCGCTGGATAAAGACCAGCAAATACGCGCGGCTTAATCTCTTTGAAGCCCGGCAAGGGCAGTGACGCCGGGCGCTCGACTGCGGTGATTGTGTCACCCACGCGGGCGCCGCGCACATCCTTGACACCGGCAATGACGTAACCTACTTCGCCAGCCTTCAAGTGGCTAACTGCCTGTCGTTTTGGTGTGAACACGCCGACTTGTTCGGTCAAATACTGGCGCCCCGTGGCCATAAGCCGAATACGTTGTTTAGACGACAGGGTACCTTGTATCACCCTAACCAACGAAACCGTCCCGAGATAGTTATCAAACCAGGAGTCGATGATCAACGCTTGTAGAGCAGCATCGGGATCGCCGATTGGTGACGGTATATTTTCGATAACCGCCTCAAGTACGTCGCGAACACCGTCGCCAGTTTTGGCGCTCACGCGTACCGCATCGCTTGCGTCGATCCCAATAATTTCCTCTATTTCGGCGATAGCACGCTCCGGGTCCGCCGTAGGCAAATCCATCTTATTCAAGACCGGTAATATCTCGAGATTAAGCTCGGAAGCAGTGTAACAATTTGCAACCGTTTGTGCCTGTACGCCTTGGGCTGCATCGACAACCAACAATGCACCTTCACAAGCTGTGAGCGAGCGCGATACTTCGTAAGAAAAATCTACATGGCCAGGCGTATCGATCATGTTTAGACGGTAGGTACTTCCATCACGTGCTGCATAGTTCAAGGCCACACTTTGTGCCTTAATGGTGATACCTCGCTCACGCTCCAGATCCATAGAATCGAGCACCTGATCCGCCATTTCACGGTCACTCAACCCATCACATTGTTGTATAAATCGATCTGCCAGTGTCGACTTTCCATGATCAATATGGGCTATGATCGAAAAGTTACGGATCAACGTGTGGTCTTGGCCGTGCATATGAGACTAATGTCTTGCCTGAGCAATAAATAGAATTGATCGACCACCACTCGTGTAACTTGACCTAGCAAATAAGAAAAAGGCGCCTGTAGCGCCTATTTGTATCCTGACCACTGAATCGTATGGGGGCGGCGATTGACCTCTATCCCCTTCTCCACTGGATAGATGGCAACAGCCCTACGCTAAGTCAATCATAGCCCATTCACGTCGCCACTTGAATACTCGATGTACGCTCGCATGCTGGCGGCCTTGATACCGAGACGATGAGGGCAATAACGCAGTTGTTTGGACGTAACAGCGACCGTTACGTTGCAATTAGGAACTCATCACTGTGGCTGGGCCACAACCGACCTGGCTATCAACTCTACCGTGACCACCGGCACTTCACCTACTGCTATGATCTGATGGTCGTCGACAATATTTCCGAACGCATGCACCGCACCCATGGCGCTGCTCCCTACCATCACCGACCTCGTAGCTTTATCGACCTTCTCTATGAATATAGAAACAGCCGCAAGTCCATCAGTGTAGACGAGATGTTCTACTGCATTACCGTGGGCAGGGGTCTTACGCATAATACGATTCGACAGCACGAAGCCAGCAGGAACCTTTGATACTGTCCAACCTTCGGCTGGTTGGACGGTGGCGCGATCCATGGTCTTACCTACATACCAAGCCATATCATCGACACCCATTGCCGGCTGCAAAAGAGCCGCATCGATCACATGACCGATCTTGACCTGGGCGAACATAAACTGCTCTAGAGTTTTACCCATATGATCCACCAGGTCGGCCTTTAACAACAAACCAGTTTCTTTGTCTGCCCACAAGTAGTAGCCGTAGCGATACTGGTCGCGTGGCCTGATGATGACAACCTGGGCAGCACGGCCTGACACCCGCCCCGGTGCGCCCAGCTGAATCACGTAACTCTTTCTTAGAACCCTAACACTTTCTGGCAGGATAACTGGAAAACTCTTATCACGACCGAGAAAACGATGCTCAACAATTATCGACTTCCGGTCGGGCAGATAGCACATGACCTGTTGGTCGTCGCGGATTACTTCTCGGGCTGAACCGTTCAACGATACTAGTCGTTCCCGAACCGAACCATCACGTACGGCGTGAATGATACGCATCGCTTCGAGTTGGTCGCCATGCTGATAGACGAACGTCCCATCGTAATCCAGCATCCGTGTAGCTTGGTTCATTTTCATGAGCCAACTGTAGGCCTCATCCCCGGCAGTCGCCGCAGAGCTAAATGCTAGGAGAGCGAGAAAGAAGGTGGGACTGCGAAGATCGACCAATCTCATGGGCGGCTGTCGTAACCGACGAAGCGCCCATAAGACATTACGCCATTCATACTGGTCGTCGGTGTGAATTCATGATGTTCGATCAGGTAAGTGTTCAGTAGTTTTGCGTGTTCAGGTTCACCCGTGTCCCAACGGGTTAAACCGGCACGAATAAAATCAGGCTGTTGTCCGGGGGCTACCGCTATCTGTTGAGGCGCCGGTTGTGACTCATTTGACGAGAACCATCGTACGCCGGTGATAGCTACCACTGCTACTGACGCCGCCAAGGCCATTGTGCTCAGCCAACGCGTGGCCGGACGCCACCGTGGTGCGAACTTCGGATCCGAGACAGGCGGCGGTAGTTCACGAATGCGCTTGGCGATTCGATCCCCGAGGTCGACAGATACGACTGCGTCTAACTCCTTGCTTAGCGCAGCGCGTATGATCTGAAATCGTTCCCATGTTTTCTTAAGCTCGGGATCTTGCGAAAGCGCTGCCAGCACGCGAGCCTGCTCGTGCTCACTGAGCTCACCATCCATCATCGCCGACAGTTTTTCTTTCATCTAAGCACCACCCCGTTTCTCAAGAATCGATAATAGGCAAAATTACCTTTCCAACAAGGGTTTTAGTTCCCGCTCTATTGCTTCACGCGCGCGAAAAATGCGAGAACGGACTGTCCCAATCGGACACTCCATAACGTGCGCGATCTCATCGTAAGTGAGTCCCTCGATATCGCGTAGTGTAATGGCGGTACGAAGATCCACCGGCAAAGAATGGATTGTCCCATTCACGGTCTCAGCGATCTCATTCGCCAACACGCGGCGTTCCGGCGTCGCTACATCTCGCAGGTTGTCGTTCCCGTCGAACGTCTCTAGGCCTTCGACCCCGAGATCGGTACTCGGTGGCCGACGACCCTGCGCCTCAAGGTAATTCTTGGCAGTATTCACGGCAATACGGTAGAGCCATGTATAGAATGCGCTATCCCCTCGAAAACCTGATAATGCACGGTAGGCCTTAATGAAGACCTCCTGCGTAATATCTTCCACTTCGGTGCGGTCAAAAACGTAGCGCCCTATCAATTTACCGACCTTGTGTTGGTACTTTAGTACCAACAGATCAAACGCGGCCTTTTCGCCACGCTGGACTCTGGCCACAAGGCCCTGATCCTCACTGCGTGCGCCCACTAGCAAACTCCCATATTCTGCCGCCGGCAACGCGCAGATTGCGTTACCTCTAACTGACCCTATTACCTGGCGAAAGTTCGGCCGCAATGGCCCCAGATGGCTAAAATCCCGGTCCCACCGCGTCGACACTGCTCGCATGCGTGGGATTCCGGCCGCCATAGACTGGTGCGACACATGTGATAGGATACCGTAAAAATGGCGTTTTCGCTTTCTCCCCCCTACCGAGAGCCAATCCATGCCAAGCCAAGCGTCGTTTGATGTCCTGATCCTGGGAGGCGGCGTGGCTGGGCTAAGCCTGGCACTCCAGTTAGCAGACTATGCTGACGTCGCGATCGTCACCAAGGCGGCGCTTACCGAAGGCGCCAGCCTCTACGCCCAAGGCGGCATCGCCGCGGTTATGAGTAACGACGCGGCTGAACTAACCGCCCATATCGATGACACCCTCGTTGCCGGTGCCGGCCTGTGTCATCGAGAGGCAGTGGAATATGTGGTGCGCCATGGCTACGAGGCAATCCGCTGGCTTATCGATCAAGGCGTATCTTTCACTCAACAGCACGCGTCCCAGCAAGGAGAGGCCAATTACCACCTCACCCAAGAAGGTGGGCACAGTCTTCGGCGTGTGTTTCACGCCGCCGATGCCACCGGTCAGGCGATCGAGAACAGCCTAGCAACACGGGTTCGTCATCACCCGCGCATTCAGGTACATGAGAATTTAGTCGCCATCGACCTCATCACCCGCCACAAGCTCGATTTCGGTGGTCCAGACCGATGCCTAGGCCTGCATGCGTTCTAAGAAGCGACCGGCGCGATCCGTACCTTTTCGGCCCAACAGCTCGTGCTCGCGACCGGCGGTGCTTCCAAGGTCTATCTCTACACCAGCAACCCCGACACCAGCACCGGAGATGGTATTGCTATGGCGTGGCGAGCCGGTTGCCGCATTGCCAATATGGAGTTCATGCAGTTTCATCCGACCTGTCTTTACCATCCGCAAGCCAAATCATTCTTGGTCTCCGAGGCAGTTCGTGGCGAAGGTGGCCGTCTATTGTTACCGGATGGCCAGGCGTTCATGCATACCCACGATGATCGCGGCGAACTGGCACCACGCGACATCGTCGCTCGCGCCATCGACTACGAGATGAAGCGAGGCGGTCTAGACCACGTCTTACTAGATATCAGTCACAAGCCGGCTGACTTTATTACCACTCATTTTCCAAACATCCACCGACGTTGTCTGCAGTTCGGTTATGACATGACACGCGAGCCCCTGCCAGTGGTTCCAGCTGCGCACTACACCTGCGGTGGTATTGTGACCGATCTCAAGGGTCGAACCGATTTAGATGGCCTGCACGCTATTGGAGAATGTACCTGCACCGGGCTACACGGTGCCAACCGCTTAGCCAGCAATTCGCTACTCGAGTGTGTCGTATTGGCACAGTCGGCCGCCAGTGACCTCAAGCGCCAGCTACAACAGCGCACGGCTGATCGGCAGCCCTTACCGTACTGGGATGAGAGTCGAGTCACTGATGCTGACGAGCGCATTGTTGTGTCTCACAATTGGGCGGAGCTGCGTCAGTTTATGTGGGACTACATCGGTATTGTGCGTACCACGAAGAGATTACAACGCGCTCAGCGCCGTATTGATTTACTAAAAGATGAAATCCGCGAGTACTACAGTAACTTCAAAGTTAACGCTGACCTTATCGAATTGCGTAATTTGGTGTTAGTGGCAGAGCTTATCGTTCGATCGGCACTGGCACGCCGCGAGAGTCGCGGTTTACACTTTACGCGTGATTATCCAACCCTCGATTCAGGTACGCCGCCGCGCGATACGGTGCTTATTCCGTCAGACCTAGCGAATTCAGACGCGCGCGTAAACGCCTAAATGCATCAGTGCTCACGGCATCGGCGACCACGACCAGGCTGATTGGTAGACCTCCCTGTGGACATCGTAGCTGCCGTATTACCAGCTACGGGTGTACAAAGTGACTACGAAGACGGCATGGTCCCAATGACCGTCCGTTGAGCCGAATCATAATGCTCGGCAAAAGACATAGCATCAACATTACCCCAATGTGTAGTACAACCCTAACCCAGGCAAGGGCGCGGCACACCCCAAGGTCAAGAATCAGTGTGCTATCGAATCTTTCTGACAATCTCTCTCAACACCTTGTCGGCAGGTTTATCCCGCCCAGCGAGGTAGTCAAGCAAGGTAGCATCCGGTAAAGACAGGAGTTCTTGAAATCCAGATTTTTCTGCTTGCGGCAACGCCGGATAGCATTCATCGACGAACCGAAGCAGAATCAAATCCAATTCAAGTAGACCACGGCGGCAGCGCCAACGAACACGGCGCAAATCCTCGTCGCCACTCACAGCACCCGCTTGGTGAGCATTTGTTTAATCTCACCAATCGCGCGGGCGGGATTCAGATCCTTGGGACAAACGTCGGTACAATTCATAATGGTATGGCAGCGAAATAGGCGATAAGGATCTTCGAGGTCGTCCAGACGTTCACCGGTAGCCTGGTCACGACTATCTGCCAGAAAACGCCAAGCCTGCAGCAATGCCGCGGGCCCGAGAAATCGGTCCGGATTCCACCAAAACGATGGGCATGACGTGGAACAACACGCGCACAAAATGCATTCGTATAATCCATCCAAGCGCTCACGTTCGTGCGGTGTCTGCAGACGTTCGATCTCAGGTTCGGGATCATTGTTGATCAACCACGGCTTAACCGCCCGATACTGGTTATAGAACTGGCTCAAATCAACCACAAGATCGCGGATCACCGGCCGGCCTGGTAATGGACGAATATCGATTGGTTGCTTCAAGTCCTTCAGCGGTATTATGCACGCCAGACCGTTGCGTCCATTAATGTTCATCGCGTCGGAGCCACAAACGCCCTCGCGGCAAGAACGCCTGAAGCTCAAACTATCATCCTGTTCCTTAATAAGAAGTAGCGCGTCTAACAGCATGACCGCACCGCAGTCATCATCCAGCTCATATTTTTGAATGTGCGGCCGCTGATCGCTCTCAGGGTTGTATCGATAGATTCGGAATCTTAGCGCCACTGCTTATATCCTCTTCGTTTGCGTACTACCGGTCAATACACGCGTTCCTTGGGTGGGAAAGACTCTACTGTTAACGGTTTCATTCGCACCGGTTTGTAGTCGAGCTTGTACCCTTCTTTGGTGAATAGCGTGTGCTTGAGCCAATTCTTGTCGTCACGTTTTGGATAGTCCGGCCGCGAGTGGGCGCCACGACTTTCCTTGCGAGCCGCTGCCGAAACTACTGTCGCCACTGCCACATCCATCAAGTTTCCCAATTCTAAAGCTTCGATACGCGCCGTATTAAACACTTTACTGTGGTCCCGTAGCCTCACATGTTCCAGTCGGCGCTCGAGATCAAGGACGCGCTTAACACCATCGTCAAGAATTTCTTGCGTCCGAAACACTCCACAATAATCCTCCATTGTCTTGCGCAAAACACCACAAAGCTCATCCACGGACTCACCATCACCGCGTTGGTCCCAGCGGGTTAAGGTTACCATCGCCTTCTCGACACTGGACTCGGGGACAGGTCGCTGGTAACGGTTCTCTGCCATGTAGCCAAGCATATGGTTGCCAGCAGCGCGACCAAAAACGACGATGTCCAGTACCGAGTTTCCGCCGAGACGATTGGCGCCGTGCACAGAAACACAAGCACATTCTCCCACCGCGTAAAGGCCCGGCACCGGTTCTTCCGGACCATGCGCAACTGGGACGACGACTTGCCCAAAGCGGTCGGTGGGAATACCGCCCATGACATAGTGAGCGGTCGGATAAACAGGGATCGGTTCGTCTATTGGATCGGTATGCGCAAAACGAATCGCCGACTCCCGAATGCCCGGTAGTCGTTTCTTGATTATGTCGGCGCCCAAGTGATCTACCTTAAGGTACACAAAATCTTTCTTTCGCCCACAGCCTCGTCCTCCCCGTACCTCAGTTGCAATGGCACGACTGACGACATCGCGACTGGCAAGATCCTTGGCGCTAGGCGCATACTTCTCCATGAAACGATCCCCGTCGCTATTAACTAAATACCCACCTTCCCCACGCACACCCTCGGAAATCAACGCGCCCATCCCTGCAATACCGGTAGGATGAAACTGATAGAACTCCATGTCTTGCAGCGGGATACCGGCTCGCAGTGCCATCGCCATGCCGTCGCCGGTATTGATCAATGCATTACTGGTTGTGCGGTACATGCGCCCGTTGCCGCCGGTCGCGATCAATGTAGTCCTCGCTTCGATCACTAGCGGCTCACCGGTTTCGACCTCTAGCGCCAGCGCCCCAACCGCATAGCCTTCGTCATCCATAAGCAGATCAACAGCAAAATACTCATCAAAGAAATGTGTCTTGGCCCGCAGGTTTTGTTGATACAAAGAATGCAACATTGCATGGCCGGTACGGTCAGCCGCGGCACACGTGCGCGCAGCCTGATCCCCACCAAAGTTTTGACTCTGTCCGCCAAAAGCGCGCTGATAGATGCGCCCGTTCTCAAGCCGAGTAAAGGGCACGCCATAGTGTTCCATCTCGATAACAATACTCGGCGCTGCCCGGCACATATATTCAATAGCGTCCTGGTCACCAAGATAGTCACTACCCTTGACGGTATCAAACATATGCCAATGCCAATCATCGGGCAGTGTATTACCTAACGCTGCATTCATGCCTCCCTGCGCGGCTACCGTGTGTGAACGCGTTGGAAACACCTTCGAGATAACGGCAACATGGGCATCACCGCGCGCCAACTGCAAGGCCGAACGAAGACCGCCACCACCAGCGCCAATCACCAAACAGTCGAAATGTCTCCGAGGAACTCCCATCAATTTACCCGCTCGGTAACAGAATCTGAATCAGCCACAATGTTAGTACAAGCAGACCGGTGCCAGTAGCAACTTGGGCGACAAAACGGAGCCACACTGGTTTAAGGTAGTCCATAAATACACTACGCATGCCAATCCATGAATGGATCAGTGTGCTTACAAAAAACAATGCGAAACCGATGCGCACCGACCCAGCAAGAAACCAGTCGCGCCATACGAGGTAGTCGTTAATAGGGTCTATGGCAAAACGCACTACCAGATAGATGACGAATGCGCCCATGTAGACCGCACTCAAACGCTGTAACAGCCATTCGCCGAGTCCGGTGTGTGCGCTGCCTGTTGGCCGCAGTCTCATAGTATCCAGAAACCCAGAACGACTACAGTCACACCGGTGGCCAAGAAGACGAGCCACGCTCCGGCACGCGCTGCGCCTTTCTCAATACCTATATCGATATCCAATAGTAAGTGGCGGATACCGGAAAAAAAGTGTTGCGCAAAAAGCCAGACAGACAACAAAACAATGATGCGGCCTGGTATAGACGTCAGGAAACCAATGGCCTTATGGAAACCAGCCAGACTCTCCAGGGACAGCGCCAAAAGATAAATGGCGGCGGGCAGCAACAAGACAAGCAGGACCCCGGTGACCCGGTGAGCAATCGACGCTACCCCGCCGACGGGAAGTCGTATTTTGAATAGATTGAGGTAGACCGGACGCTGCTTGACGGTTTCCATGCCGTTATTATTTTCACGTGATCTCGAAATCAGTATACACGAACCCTCTGCAGTGCGCAGCCAGTTCTCACCGTACACCAAATTCGCTATCATTCTCGGTATTCTAACGACCGAGAAAGCAGGCGCGTGAACGTACAGTGGAGAGCGCACCTATTAAACGCTGGCGCCGTTGTGCAAGGGGACAGAATCGAGAGTTTTGGCGATCCCCAGCAGGAGGTACAGGCTGCCGCAACCGCTGATATTGTGACAGATCTCTCTAGCCACTCTTTAATACGAGTCCGCGGGGACGATGCAACTACTTTTCTGCAGGGGCAACTCACCAACGACATTCGATTGGTCGACCCGTCACACAGCCAGCTGAGCGCTTATTGTAATCCCAAAGGGAGAATGCTCTCTATCTTCCGCATCCTTATGCAGGATGGAGACTATCTGCTGCAATTGCCGGCGCCCTTACTCGACACGATCTTAGCCCGGCTACGAATGTACGTGCTACGCGCCAACGTCAAGCTAGTCAGCGCAGTCGAAGAGCTTCAGCGAATTGGCGTTGCTGGCCCGACGGCGGCGGCAATTATCAATCGCCAGCTAGGTATTGTTCCCGAAGACGATACGGCCTGTATTACCGAGGGTGATGTGATCGTTCTGCGACTACCCGGCATCCAGCCGCGTTTCGAGATTGTCACTACATTGGCAACCGCCACGCGCCTGTGGGACCGGCTTGGGCAAGATTGCCGTCCAGTAGGGACACCTTCTTGGGCTTGGCTTGACATCATGGCGGGGTTACCAAACGTTTATCGAGAGACTTCAGAGGCGTTTATTCCGCAGATGACGAATTTGGAGATCCTCGGTGGGATGAGCTTTACTAAAGGCTGTTACAGCGGACAAGAAATCGTCGCTCGCGTGCAACATCTCGGTAAACTAAAGCAGCGGATGTACCACGCACGCGTGTTCGCGACCGAACAAGTCCCACGACCGGGTGACACAATCCACACCCCTGATCGACCCGGTCAGACAGTCGGTACGATTGTCGATGCGCGGTGCTCGCCAGAAAGCGGTTACGACATGCTCGCGGTAATTGACAAGAGTAGTGTACAGGAAGGCTCGCTTTACCTGAGTGGCGATCAGGAGGCCAAACTTACTATACAGGACTTACCCTACTCGCTTGACGACCCAGTAACTTAGTGAGTCGGGTCCTCGACAACATGGAAGAACGTCTCGTTTTCCTTTACCATGCCGAGCTCTGCGCGGGCCCGCTCTTCAATTCCATCCAAGCCGTGTTTGAGATCGACCACTTCGGCGATTAGCGCCCTGTTACGTTCAGCCAGCCGTGCGTTCTCTATCCCTTGGGCGTCGACTTGTTTGTGTAGGCGCCAAACCGTAGACAAACTGCCACTGCCGAACCATAGCGGGTATTGGAGCGCCACCAACAGGCCCAGCAAGGTGATGTGAACGAATCGCATACCCTTATCTTAGAAGAAGATCCTACGCCCGTCGAATACCATCATTGTTATCGTAATGCCGCGAACGCCTGCCGACCTGGATATTGTGCCGCTGCACCCAGCTCCTCCTCTATTCGCAGCAAACGATTGTATTTGGCAGTTCGATCAGAGCGCGATAGAGAACCAGTCTTAATCTGCCCAGTCCCCGTCGCCACGGCGATATCAGAGATAATCGTATCCTCTGTTTCGCCCGAACGGTGAGAAATCACCGCGGTATACCCGGCGTTCTCGGCCATCTCGATGGCAGCGAGAGTTTCAGTCAATGTACCGATCTGGTTCACCTTTATTAAGATGGAATTGGCAATATTTGCATCAATACCCTTTTGAAGAATTTCTGTGTTGGTGACGAACAAGTCGTCGCCCACGATCTGTACTTTCTCTCCTAAGCTTTCTGTCAATAGCGCCCAACCGTCCCAATCATGTTCGCTCATACCGTCTTCAATACTGACGACCGCGTATTGGTCCACCCACTCTGCCAGTAAGTCGATCATCTCTTTGGCGCTAAGGCTCAAGCCTTCCGACGCCAGTTCGTAACTCTTGCCCCTGAAAAACTCCGAACTCGCGCAATCTAACGCAATCAAAACGTCATCACCAAACTTATAACCAGAACTCTCAATGGCTTCGACGATGATCTGTAGTGCGACCTCGTTCGAGGAAAGGTTGGGCGCGAAACCGCCTTCGTCACCGACGGCCGTGCTTAAATGTCGCTCTAGTAACAATGCCTTCAAGCAGTGAAACACCTCAGCCCCACAACGCAACGCATCGGAGAAGTTCTTCATGCCCACCGGCACAATCATGAATTCCTGCAGATCAACATTATTATCGGCATGCACGCCACCGTTTATGACATTCATCATCGGCACTGGCATGTGAAACTCATCTGTCTTGGCCAGGTAACGATACAATGGTTGATCAAGGTGCCGCGCCGTCGCCCGCGCCACTGCCAACGATACGCCAAGAATGGCGTTGGCACCCAATCTCTGTTTATTGTCAGTGCCATCCAGTTCCAACATGGCGTTATCAATCTTTGCTTGGTCGCGCGCGTCCATGCCGAGCAATGTCGTACGGATTTCCTCGTTAACGTGACTGACTGCCTTCAATACGCCTTTGCCGCCATATCGAGTTGGATCGCGATCGCGCAATTCCATGGCCTCGCGCTCGCCAGTCGATGCGCCGGAAGGTACCGAGGCACGGCCGAAGGCGCCCGACTTGAGCTCAACATCGACCTCAACCGTGGGATTGCCGCGGGAGTCTAAGATCTCTCGCGCATGTATGCCAGTTATCTTAGACATCGTAGCTTGACTGGTTGTGCCGGTGGACCGGTAGCATTATCCGGGCTGGGCCTCTAACTCGAACGCTTTCCTCGTTTTCACCGTACTATCTAGTGCAATCAACGTTTCCAGTAACTCACGCATCCTTGCTAACGGCCATTGGTTAGGTCCATCACTACGGGCGCGGTCAGGGTCGGGATGGGTCTCCATAAACAAACCAGAAATACCTGCCGCCACTGCCGCGCGTGCAAGCACAGGTACGAACTCTCGCTGTCCGCCGGACGATGCCCCTTGGCCTCCGGGCAGCTGTACGGAATGGGTGGCATCGAAAATCACAGGGCAACCCGTATCTCGCATAATGACGACCGCCCTCATGTCCGACACGAGATTATTGTAGCCAAAACTCGTACCGCGCTCACACACAAGTACGCGATCTTGAGCGCCGGCTTCGATAGCCTTGGCTACCACATTTTTCATTTCCCAGGGCGCAAGAAACTGGCCTTTCTTAATGTTCATCGGTTTCCCGGAAGCAGCTACCGCAGTAATGAGTTCTGTCTGCCTACAAAGAAACGCCGGCGTTTGTAAAACATCAGCTATGCTGGCGACTGACTCTACGTCGCCCACATCATGAACATCGGTCAATACAGGGACACCGATCTCTTGCCGGACCGTTTCCAAAACCGCTAGACCCTGTTCCATCCCCAGGCCGCGGAATGACTTATGTGAACTGCGATTGGCCTTGTCGTAAGAAGACTTGTAGATGAGCGGAATTTGGAGCTGATCGGAGATCTCTTTTAAGGTGCCCGCCGTATCGAGCGCCAGTTCGCGCGATTCGATGACACACGGGCCTGCAATGAGAAATATCGGGCGATTAAGCCCGACCTCAAAGCCACATAAGTTCATCGAGCCGCAACTCGTTTTTCCGTTAATGCCGTCCGCCGTGCACGCGCTGCTGTAATGTAGCCTTTGAACAGCGGATGGCCATCGCGCGGGGTAGAGGTAAACTCTGGGTGAAACTGAACACCGACGAACCACGGATGCTGGGGCACTTCGATTATTTCAACCAATAAGTCATCAAAAGACGTGCCCGCAATCACAAGTCCCTTTTCCTGCAGACGCTCTCGGTACTGGTTGTTGAATTCGTAACGATGTCGATGGCGTTCAACGATAACGTCCTCACCATACATAGTGCGCACGCGCGAGCCAGGTGTGAGCTTGCAAGCTTGGCCGCCAAGTCGCATGGTGCCACCTAGGTCGCTGTCATTGCTGCGAAGCTCTTTGCTACCATCGGCGTCGATCCATTCTGTTACCAATGCAATAACCGGTGCTTTAGTGTTGGGATCGAACTCTGTACTCTGCGCATGCTCGATGCCAGTAACGTTGCGCGCGAATTCAATGACCGCAACCTGCATACCAAGACAGATTCCTAGATAAGGGATTTTATTGACACGTGCATACTCAACCGTATTGACCATACCCTCGACACCACGTTCGCCAAAGCCGCCCGGAACCAGAATCGCATCGACGTCTTCGAACGCCTTTGTATCAAGCCCCTGTATTTCCTCTGAATCGACGTAGCGAATATTGACGCGAGTACGTGTGTGCATGCCTGCGTGCACCAACGCCTCCGACAAAGACTTGTAGGAATCTGCAAGATTCACATATTTGCCAACCATGGCGACCGTAACCTCGGCCTCCGGATGTTCCATTTTGTCGACAACTTCTTGCCATTCAGACAGATCAGCCGCAGGCGCGTCGATGCCCAGCTTGTCCACAATAATGTCATCAAGGCCTTGCTCGTGCAGCATCACGGGGTTCTTGTAGATGCTATCTACGTCGACGGCTGAAATGACAGCCTTGGCCGGTACATTTGTAAACAACGCAATCTTTCGTCTTTCATCATCCGGTAGCGGGCGATCAGCTCGACACAGCAATACGTCCGGCTGGATACCGATGGAACGGAGCTCTTTGACCGAATGCTGCGTTGGCTTGGTCTTCATTTCGCCCGTGACTGCAATGAACGGTAACAGCGTCAAATGAATATAGGCGACATCACCACGATCAAGTTCAATCCCCATCTGCCGTATTGCTTCCAAAAACGGTTGCGACTCAATATCGCCCACCGTTCCGCCGATCTCGACCAATGCCACGTCAGCGTCAGCCGCACCCTGCATGATGCAGTGTTTGATTTCGTCGGTAATATGGGGAATCACTTGCACGGTGGCACCAAGATAGTCGCCACGGCGTTCCCTGTGAATGACGTTTTCATAGATACGGCCGGTCGTATAGTTGTTGCGCTGGGTCATGGTGGTGCGTACGAAACGCTCATAATGACCTAGATCTAGATCGGTTTCGGCACCGTCGTTGGTGACAAACACCTCACCGTGTTGGAATGGGCTCATCGTGCCCGGATCGACGTTGATATAGGGGTCTAATTTAAGCAACGTGACCTTCAGGCCACGGGCTTCAAGTAGGGCGCCTAGGGAGGCAGAAGCGATTCCCTTTCCAAGAGAGGAAACCACACCACCGGTCACGAATACGAACTTCGTCATTGGCCCCCGTTTAGTAAGGTGTCACGCCCAAGACTGCGACACATCGCCCAAATCGGCAGCGGATAGCGCTTGTTGAGTAGGATTTCGACAGCAAACCTCGAACGGGGAAATAAAGTACCAGATGCGTGGCATTTACACAACTGGATCAACCCCAGGGCCTATTTTGGCCTTGGCCAACGCCACCCGTAGGCCGGGCTCATCGGGTCGGGCCGCGTAGGGCGCGCATACCCAGCGATCGGCGACGGCCGCCAAATCTTCATCCACAAAGACCAGCGGCAAACGCTGACGCTGCCAAGGGGGAACCCCTGCCGCCTGCAGTAGCTTCTTGAGCTTGTGGTGGTGCGCGCGCCCGGGCAAACAACAAGTCTCACCACCCCGTCGCAACCGTACCGTAATCGCACCCGTCCCGATTCTTTCACGAGAAAGACCGTTGCCAATCGACTCCACGCACTTTAGTACATATCCAGTGCCCGGGACCGCGATCGGTTGACACAGGTTCCACGTCACTTTCAGGCCAGGATCCGGATCTGTCAGGCGCCTCATCGCGAACAATTGATCCCGATAACGCCGCACTTCGGCCCCCGGCCAGGCCACCGCCGCATGCCGCGATCGCGTCGATTTAACGATAACATCGTCGATTTGGTTCATGTGCAGGCTTGAAGGCGGTGGTAGATTGAGCTGCCGAATCCAATAACGCAGCACGTTGTGTCGGCGCTCCGGTGATAAGTCTAACAACGCCGGCACCACCAGCACAGAATCGAGCTCGCAACCGCCCTGGGCTGCAATCGAAGATTCCATGTCTTCAAGTGCGATCGCGTCCAGCAGTGTCGCTGCCTCACCCGCATGGCGCCCGCCACGTACAAGGGCATGTTTGGCCCGTGGCCAATGCTGTTCAAGCATGGGCACCACCCGATGACGAATGAAGTTGCGCGAACGACGCACATCACGATTGCTAGCATCCTCAACCCAACGCAAACTGTTGCGCTTGGCGTATGCTTCCAATTCGCTACGTTCGAATTCTAGTAAGGGCCGCATCAACTTGCCCGCAGAAAATCGGCAAATTATCGGCATCGCGGCTAACCCGCGTACCCCACCGCCTCGCAGCAGTTGAAGTAGTATCGTCTCCGCCTGATCGTCTAGATGATGCGCCGTCATTAGCACATCACCATGATCAATATGCTTCGCAAGCCATGCGTATCGTAAACGTCGGGCGGCAGCCTCTAGCCCCTCGCCATCACCGTCTCCAACTTGAATTCGGCCGACCATGCACGATACTTCTAAATCGCGGCACACCCGCAGACAATGCTCAGCCCACTTGTCTGATTCGGCCTGTAGCCCGTGATTTACATGCAGCGCGCTAATCTTCCAGCTGGTTGTAGTTCGCGACTGGCATAGGGCATGTAACAAGGTATGGGAATCAATACCGCCACTATAGGCGACCTTTAATGCAACAACGTCGCCTAAACGCTCACTGAGGATTCGCCTGAGCGCATCAACGGAGAATCCAGATTCAGTTTTCTTCAAACTGGCCGTATTGCATCAAACGCGTGGTGCGTCTATCTACTAGCTCCTGTATCGCGAGGTCACACAATTCATCAAGTGCAGAAGACAGTGCGGTCGCAAGCGTCCGCGCCATCAAATCGAAATCGCGATGCGCGCCCCCTAAAGGCTCCGGGACTACTTCATCGATTAGACCGAACTTTTCCAGGCTTCGCGACGTGATTCCCATGGCTTCAGCCGCAACCGTGGCTTTATCGGCGCTCTTCCAAAGAATCGAGGCACACCCCTCTGGCGAAATAACAGAATAGGTGGCGTACTGCAAAATCAGTAAGCGATCGCAGACACCGATGGCGAGCGCGCCGCCAGATCCACCTTCGCCGATCACCACACTAACAATCGGTGTCTTTAACTTACTCATGGTGTAAAGGTTTCGAGCAATCGCTTCACTCTGGCCTCGTTCTTCAGCACCAACGCCTGGATACGCGCCGGGCGTATCGATCAGCGTTATGACCGGTAAGCGAAAACGTTCGGCGATTTTCATAAGTCGCAGCGCCTTACGGTACCCTTCAGGTCGTGGCATTCCAAAGTTGCGTTCTACCTTTTCGCGGGTGTCACGACCTTTCTGGTGGCCAATAACCACAACTGGCCGGCCGTCCAATCGCGCGAGTCCGCCAACCATGGCTGAATCATCACCAAACAGGCGGTCGCCATGTAACTCCTGATAATCGGTAAAGATCCGATCAATGTAATCCAACGAGTAGGGGCGTTGCGGATGACGAGCCAGTTGCGAGATTTGCCAGGATGTCAGCGATGAAAAGACAGACTCGGTCAGTTTTTTACTTTTTGCCTTTAACCGCTTGATCTCCTCGTTAATGTTGATATCGCTGTCCTTGCTTGCGAATCGCAGTGCTTCGATCTTCGCTTCTAACTCGGCAATAGACTGCTCGAAATCGAGATAGTTATTTATCATCGGCCACCGATCCCTATTGTGCCGTCAAGCATACTCTAAGGATAGATCACGTGAACACTGTCAGCACCCGCCATCTGCGAGAGGCTGTCCAGAACGTGATCTGAAGGATCGATCTTCCACTCCTCACCCAGGGCAATCTCGGCCTGAGCCGCCTCATTTTGGTAGTTCAAATAGACCAGACAGCGTCCTCGGCCTGCAGGTTCGAGGATTTTGGTCAGCTCCTCGACAAAGCCATTCTGTGCCAGCTCCGCATCTATATCTACAAACAGCTTTGTCGCCAACGCAGTGCGCGCCTGTGAGATATTGTAAATGTCCTCCGCGCTCATCTTAAAACCACCCGTGTATTCATCGACGCTAACCGCTCCGCTTACAACCAACAGGTTGTCTTTCACCAGCAGCTCTCGATAGCGTGCGTAGTCTTCAGGGAACACCGCAAGTTCCAGTCTTCCGCTACGATCATCCAGCGTAAGAAACATCATTCGGTCGCCTCGTCGGGTGCGCATCATTCGCGTGGCAACGACAAGGCCGGCAACAATAACTTTGCGATCTTGGCTTGGTTTGAGATCAGCAATTGTGGTGTGGGTCATGTCGGCCAACTCGTGCGCGAAGCGTTCGATTGGATGGCCCGTTAGATATAACCCTAGTGTTTCTTTCTCACCTTCTAAGCGCTTCTCGTCACTCCACTCAGGTGTGTCGACAAGCGGTTGGCTAGCGCTGTCGACTGCCATTGAGAACATGTCGTCCTGTCCCGTTTCTTGATTCTTGTTGTGCTGGCCAGCCAACTGCAGAGCGCTCCCCAGATTCACCATTAGCGCCGCTCGATGCGTGCCCAGACTATCCATGGCGCCAGCACGAATTAACGATTCCAGCACCCGTCTATTTATACGATGCAAATCGGCACGTTTGCACAGATCAAACAGATGCGTAAACGTCCCGCCCTGCTTACGGGCCTCCAACAGCGCGTCAATCGCAGATCGCCCCAAACCCTTGATTGCTCCAAGCCCATAAAGAATGTTTTTATCATCAACGGCCACGAACTCATACTCGCAGCGATTGATATCGGGCGAAACGACTTCTAATGATAAATCTCGACACTCCGCCATCATGGTCACCACTTTGTCCGTGTTGTCCATATCAGTGGAAAGCACAGCGGCCATGAAGGCAGCGGGATAGTGAGCCTTTAGCCAAGCAGTTTGATACGCGATCAATGCGTAGGCAGCTGAGTGAGAACGATTAAAACCATAGCCAGCAAACTTCTCAATTAAATCGAATATCTGCGACGCCAGTCGCTGGTTAACGCCACGCGCCACAACGCCGCTGACAAACCCTTCGCGCTGCAGTGCCATCTCCTCCGGCTTCTTCTTACCCATAGCGTGGCGCAAGACATCGGCCTTCCCCGGAGAGTAACCAGAGAGTACCTGAGCGATCTGCATGACCTGTTCCTGGTACAGAATCACGCCATAGGTTGGCTTCAGGATGGCCTCGAGACTTGGGTGTGGATACTCGATACGCGCACGACCGTGTTTGCGCGCAATAAAATCGTCGACCATCCCAGACTGCAGTGGGCCTGGCCGAAACAACGCCACCAACGCGACGATCTCCTCAAAACGGTCTGGCTGTAGTCGCTGAATAAGGTCCTTCATGCCACGCGATTCCAACTGAAACAATGCCGTTGTCTTACATGACTTCAACAACGCGAATGTCTTTTCGTCCTCTAGGGGTAATTTTTCGATTTGCAGCGGAGGTTTGTTATTCAATCGGCGCTGGGCGTTGATGGCCTTGACGGCCTTATCAATACTCGTAAGGTTTCGCAAACCTAGAAAATCGAACTTGACAAGCCCCAACGCTTCTAAATCGTCTTTACCGAGTTGCGTTACAAGTTGTTTACCGCCCTGCTCACAATACAGTGGCATGTAATCGGTGAGCGCGGATGGCGCAATAACGACACCCCCAGCGTGCTTGCTCGCGTTACGTGGTAGACCTTCCAGTGCGCGGGCAGTATCGATGAGCTCGCGCACGTCTTCCTCTTGCTCATAGCGCTCGCGCAACAGGGGCTCTTGCGCCAAGGCTTTGTCGAGAGTCATCCCGAGTTCGAACGGAATCAGCTTTGCTAGCTTGTCGACGTAACCATACGGGTGGTCCATCACCCTACCGACATCGCGGACTACCGCCTTCGCCGCCATGGTGCCGTGCGTGATAATCTGTGACACCCTATCTTGACCGTAACGCTGAGTGACATAGTCGATCACACGGTCACGTCCTTCCATACAGAAATCGACGTCGAAGTCGGGCAGGGAAACGCGCTCCGGGTTCAAGAAACGCTCGAACAACAGATCATGTTTGATCGGATCGAGATCAGTGATCGACAATACCCAAGCAACAAGAGAACCAGCGCCTGAACCTCTGCCCGGTCCCACCGGTACATCATTGCTCTTAGCCCACTTTATAAAGTCAGCCACAATCAGAAAATATCCAGAGAAACCCATCCTGATAATGACATTAAGCTCGTGTTGTAAACGCTCCTTGTACGGCTCGCGTGCGCTATCGGTCAATGATGAAAGTTTCGTCGCAAGCCCTTCGGCTGCCTGCTGTCTAAGCAATTCATCGATGGTCATACCCGCGGGTACCGGATAATCGGGCAGGAAATAACGCCCAAACTCGAGACGCAAGTTACACCGCTTGGCGATCTCTACCGTGTTCTCCAAAGCCTCCGGGATATCTTTGAATAACTCAGCCATATCTTCGATCGAGCGAAAATACTGTTGCTCGGTGTGAAGACGCGGCCGACGACTGTCGCTTAGGGTGCGTCCGTCTTGGATACAGACGCGACTCTCATGGGCGCTAAAGTCACCGGTGTCCAAGAAACAGACGCTATTTGTTGCAACCACTGGCAATCGAACCCGCTGCGCTAGGCTTACCGTCGCGTGTACTGACTCCTCTTGCATGCGTTGGCCGATGCGCCTAAGCGCCAAATAGAAACGCCCCGGGAATAGCGACGCATATTCATCGGCGAGTTGGCCGGCAAGTGTGTGATTGCCCGACAACAATGCCTGTCCAATTTCTCCGTTCTCTGCGCCCGATAAGATGATTAGCCCGGCGCCATGTTGTTGAAACCAGTCGCGGCGAATACACGGTCTGCCGGCATGTTGGCACTCCGTGTACGCCCGCGTTAGGAGTTGGCACAAATTACGGTAGCCGGTTCTGTCTTGGCATAAGATTGTCAATCGGTAGGGCTTGTGGCCATCGACAGGATTTTCCAACCAGGCGTCGGTACCCACAATGGGCTTAACGCCAGCCGCCACCGCGGCCCGGTAGAACTTAACTAAGCCGAATAAATTACCAAGATCTGTGACGGCCACCGCCGGCATCCCGTGCTTGGCGGCGGCGGCCACAAGATCGGGCACCCTTATAATGCCATCGGCAAGCGAAAATTCGGAATGGACGTGAAGGTGGACGAAGCCTGGGCGCACGGGCGTAATTTCACATCAAATCGCGGTCACGGGAAAGGGGTCAGCAGCGACCCGCCATAAGAACGTTTTTGGTTCTGGATAGTCAGACATTAAACGGGCACTTTGGAACGATCTTGCAAATGAATCGAATTTAATCAGCAGCTTACTGGTACTTTTTTTGGTTATTCGTTAGGTGTTTTCGCTACGCCTATATATAATTTGAGCTTAGAATGGCAACGATACACCCGCTCGCTCCGGCTGCAATCAGGCCTGCCGCCCTGTGGGAGCGCCTTAAAGAGCTCCCGGGTCGCAAATGGTTCCCAGTTGTGCTAAATGTGGCCGCCATTTCGCTGCTCACCTACAGCATGGCGCAATGGACTTGGCAAATCCTTACACCCCCGCAGACGCCAGTTGTCGCCAGGACCAGCGCCCTCGCTCAGGCCAAGACGGCGACCCTGGACATACAAGACCTATTGGCGGGCCATCTTTTTGGAAAAGCAGCCGCCAAGATGGCGCCTACCGCCGCGCCCATTGAAGAGATCCCGGAGAGCAGTCTCAACATGATACTGACGGGGGTGGTAGCGGCCGGCGATGATAGCCTCGCCTTGATACGGGTCAACGATGAACCGGGGACGCCTTTTGCCATCGGCGATGAGTTAACCCGGGGGGTCATCCTGCAGGCGGTGTATGCAGATCGAGCAATCATAGAGCGGCGTGGGGTCACCGAGGCGCTGCTGTTAGAAGACGCCGCCGCATCGCTCTTGGGGAACCCGGCGGTCCGAGCGCCATCAACACCAACGCCAGCTGCGGGCGGCGTACAGGCACAAGGCAATAACACCTTTACGATCGACCGGACAACTTTGAATGAACAGCTACGCGATCAGGACCTGTTTCGTCAGGCACTAATGGTGCCTAACGCTGGCGGCGGTTTTCTCGTGCGTCAAATTCAACCCGGCAGCTTATATGAGAAACTCGGACTCAAGGTCGGGGATGTTATCCGTGGTGTGAATGGCCGTAGCGTCAATACTGTCGATCAGGTTCTTGAAGTGTATCAGCAGCTCGGTGGCGTTGATGAACTGACCGGGGTGCAACTAGAAGTGATGCGCGCAGGCCAAATACAACAACTCCAATATACGATTCAATAAGATGCAAACAGATTGTGGCGCCGGACACGCGGGCCTTGCCTGGATTCTTCTACTTGGGCTCGTGTGTCTTTGGCTATCCGAGTCAGACGCGCAAACCACCGGCGACGCTCCCAAACAGGTAGCACCGGCACTACACAAGGGCGAGGTGCTGTTCAATTTTCAGCGGGCGGATATCGAAGCGGTTGTAAAAACCGTTTCACAAATGACGGGCCGAAATTTTATCCTGGACCCGCGGGTAAAAGGCAAGGTAACCATCATCTCCGCAAAACCCGTATCCAAGGGCGCGGCCTATCAAATCTTTGTGTCCGCGATTAAGGCCCAAGGCTTTACCGCTGTCAGTGGCCCCGGCGGCGCCGTCAAGATCGTGCCGGTGGCCGAAGGCAAGCAAAATGCAATCGTAGGCCAGGACGATACACCACGCGGCGGCGAGCAGATGGCTACCCACGTGGTTGTCATTCAGCACGGTCTGGCGACACAAATGGTGCCGTTGCTGCGACCCCTGATGGCGCCCACTAGTCAGCTGTCGGCCTATACCCCAGCCAATGCGCTAATCATTACCGACTACGCCAACAACGCTCGCCGCCTGCTTCGCATTATTGACGACATAGACCAACCTGTAAGTTCTGAAGTGACGGTGATACCGCTAGAACACGCGTCGGCCCTGGACATCGCGGACCTAATCGGTCGTCTAAGCGCCCCCACCCAACCAGCGCGGGTGGCGGGCCAACAAGCCGCGGCCCAGAGAGCCGTCGGTAGCCAACGTTTGAGTATTGTGCCTGACCTGCGCACCAACAGCCTGCTCGTGCGCACCGATAATCCCGGCCGACTGACACAACTGCGCGCGCTCATCAGTAAACTCGATGTGCCCGCTAAGCCCGGTGGTCAAACGCGCGTTGTGTATCTGAAGAACGCGGAGGCGACGCCACTAGCGGAAATCCTCCGCGGCCTATTGGCCGGCGAGGCGAGAGCGCGACCGACTGGTGCCGCCGGGCAAGCCGCGGCCACAGGCACTGGCGCCGCTGGCTCGTTGATTCAGGCCGATGAAGGCACCAACGCGTTGATCATCAGAGCCCCCGATGCCGTGTACAACAATCTGCGCTCCGTCATCGAAAAACTCGATATCCCTCGGGCTCAGGTGCTGGTAGAGACGCTAATCGTGGATATACGCACCGACAAGCTATCAGAAATCGGGGTTCAGTGGGCGGGGGCCGGTTCGAGCGGCGAAACCGAAGCGGCTGCCCTCACCCAGTTTCCCGCCGGCCAAGTGAGCCTAGGGGCGGTGCTGGCCGACCCCCTCTCGCTGGCTGGGGTCGCCGGTTTGACCCTGGCCGTGCTGGGCAGCGAGACCACGCTTCCGGACGGCTCCACCGTGCGTGGACTGAGCGCCCTCGCCACCGCATTGGAGTCGGAGGGGTATGGCACCATCTTATCGACGCCGAATATTTTGACGCTGGATAACGCCGAGGCCGAGATCACGGTGGCACAGAATGTGCCATTCGTGACCGGGAGCTTCGCCCAGGCCACCGGCACCGATGGCACGGTCAATCCGTTTCAGACGGTCGAACGTCAGGATGTCGGCCTGATCCTGCGAGTAAAACCGCAGATCTCCGAAGGCGATGTCATCAAATTGGAGATCTACCAGGAGGTCTCCAATGTCGACGAGACGCCGGTCGGCGGGGCAACCGATATTACAACGAGGAAGCGAAGCGTAGAAACGACGGTCGCTGTCAACGATGGTAACACCGTGGTGCTGGGTGGCCTGGTCGATGACCGCTTCCAGCAAAACGACCAGCGCGTGCCGGGTTTGAGCCGCATTCCCATCTTGGGCGCCCTGTTCCGAAACCGGTCGAAGGACAAACAAAAGACGAGCCTGATGGTTTTCTTGCGCCCGAAGATCGTGCGTCTGGCGAAAGACACGCACAAGTTTACCGCAGATCGATACAGTGACATCCTGGGCGAAAAGCGGTCGCTCGACCCATCGCCGTCGGACACCTTAGACCGCTTCACCCCCGGAGCATTGGTACGCGACCCCGCCTCGGAAAGCGATTACGAGGAGGAACCATTCAACACCCCCGAGGGCGATGGGCTACTCGGCCCACCCGACCCGGGCGTTGACGATTATACTTCTTAGCATCGATACTTAAGGCCGGATTTTCTCCATGGATGCCGCCCCCGATCCCCAGGCGCTAGATCTGCAGTGCACGCAACGCCTGCCTTACCACTTCGCCAAACGTCATGGCGTAATCAGTGCGCGCGAGACCGATAGTGGCATTGAAGTCTGGGCGCGTCCCGGCGTGAGTAGTGCGGTACTGTCAGAGCTCCAGCGCGCGCTCGGTCAAACCATCCACTTACGAGAACTGGCGGCCGATGCCTTCGAAGCAGCGCTAAGCCAGGCGTATGAACGCGGCGTCAGCCAAGCCATGCAGATCGTCGACGACATGGATGGCGATCATAATCTTGCGGAGCTGGCGCAAAGTCTGCCCCAAGTCGCCGACCTGCTAGAGAGCGAGGACGATGCCCCCATCGTGCGCCTGATAAACGCATTGTTGACGCAGGCGATACGCGACGGGGCTTCCGATATTCACATCGAGCCCTTCGAGACCCGCTCGGTAGCACGCCTGCGTATCGATGGTGTGCTTCGCGACGTGTTAGAACCGCAACAGGCCTTACATCAAGTGATCGTGTCGCGAATTAAGATCATGGCGCACCTAGACATTGCCGAGAAGCGACTGCCACAGGATGGTCGTATTACCCTGCGCGTAGCCGGACACCCAGTAGATGTACGCGTATCGACCTTGCCCACTGCCCACGGCGAGCGCGTTGTCATGCGCCTTCTGGACAAGCAGGCAGGACGTCTGGATTTGACGAGCCTCGGGATGTCGGATGAGCTATTGCGGACGCTCGACCATCTCATCCATCAACCACATGGCATCCTCTTGGTAACCGGACCAACCGGTTCCGGTAAAACCACGACGCTTTATGCGGCGCTGTCTCGGCTCGATACAGATCACCACAACATCATGACCGTCGAGGACCCGATCGAGTATGACCTCGACGGGATTGGTCAAACTCAGGTAAGTAGTAAGATCGATTTGAGTTTCGCGCGTGCACTACGAGCAATCCTGCGACAAGACCCGGACATCATCATGATCGGGGAGATTCGTGATCTCGAAACCGCACAGATTGCGGTGCAAGCAAGTCTAACTGGCCATCTCGTACTCGCAACCTTACACACCAATGACTCGGTCGGGGCGGTAACACGGCTCGTCGATATGGGCGTTGAACCGTTCTTGGTGGCATCCAGTCTGCTGGGAGTGTTGGCCCAACGCCTAGTACGAAAACTTTGTCCGGAATGTCGTGTGGCGCGCGTCGCCAACACGGCTGAGGCCAGACTCGTTGGCGAGGACGACAGCCAACGTGAACAACAGATTTTCGGCCCCGGTGGTTGCACTGCCTGCGTACAAACGGGATACCAAAGACGAACCGGTATCTTCGAGCTCTTGACCATGGACAACAAATTACGCGGCTTAATCCACGACGGCGCCGGCGAAGGCCGATTGCGAGCGCAAGCCGAAAAGCTTGGGATGCAAGGCATCCGCGAGGATGGGCTGCGCTGGGTGCGCGCCGGCGTAACCAGTTTAGAAGAGGTTTTGCGCGTAGCACGCGAATAGACGATGGCAGCGTTCGAGTATCAGGCATTAGATCTACGTGGGCGTACCATTAAGGGAGTCATCGAAGGCGACGCCGAACGCCAGGTACGTTCGGCGCTGCGTGATAAAGGCTTGACGCCACTGCAGGTCGATGTCATCGCGGCCGAGACTGCGGTCAAAGCGCCTGGAAGACGTCCATGGCGGCGTGGTATCTCGGGCGCCGACTTGGCGCTACTCACTCGCCAATTTGCCACTTTGGTGCGAGCTGGTATGACAATCGAAGAATGTCTCACCGCCCTAATCGAACAGACTGAATCTACGCGCGCTCGTACGGTACTCGCAGGTGTACGTGGGCGTGTCTTGGAAGGCCAATCGTTAGCCCGCGGGATTGAGGCGTTCCCCCAGGCATTTCCCGATATCTACCAGCATATGGTCGAAGCCGGTGAACAGAGCGGGCAGTTGGCTCAGGTCCTAGAGCGACTCGCCGATTACACTGAAGATCGTCAAGCCTTGCGCCAAAAGGTCGTACTGGCATTCATCTACCCCGCCCTCGTCACCTTGGTGGCGATCGTGATCGTGACGTTTCTGCTGATCAACGTGGTGCCACAAGTAACGCGCGTATTCGAAAACACGGGCCAAACATTACCATTGGTTACGCGCGTGCTTATAATGACCAGCGATTTCGTGCGCGCGGGTGGGGTATGGTGGCTGGTTGGAATCGCGGTTATTTTTGTGGGCGTACGTGTGATGTTACGCAACAAACGTATGCACCGATATTGGCATGGCTTGTTATTGAAGTTGCCGCTCGTCGGTCGGCTAGTCCGTGGTGTAAACGCGGCCCGTTTCGCGAGCACATTGGGTATTCTGACGTCAAGCGGTATCCCGCTGTTACAGGCCATGCAATCAGCCGTTCTGGTTGTAGCTAATTTGCCCATGCGAGCGGCAGTTGATGATGCACTACGACAGGTTCGTGAGGGCGCGGGACTAGCTCGTGCTTTGGGCAAAGCAAAACTCTTTCCACCGCTTGTCATTCATCTCATCGCTAGTGGCGAGGCAAGCGGCAACCTAGATATCATGCTTGCCCGTGCCGCCGAAACCCAGGCGCGCGAGCTTGAGAACTGGGTCAGAGCACTAACTGCGTTGTTAGAACCGGTCATGATTTTGGTCGTCGGCGCCGTTGTCGGCTTCATCGTGCTCGCCATGTTGCTCCCCATATTTGAAATGAATCAATTAATCAGATGAGAATGGCTATGTCCTCTATTAAAGCGTTGCGCAAACGATGCCGCCAGTGTGGGTTCACGCTGATCGAAATCCTCGTGGTGGTCGTCATACTAGGTGTCCTCGCGGCGTTAGTGGTCCCGCGAATTATGGAACGCCCGGACCAAGCCCGGATTATCGCCGCCAAGAATGACGTCCGCGCCATCATCAGTGCACTTAAGCTTTATCGCCTGGACAGCGGCACGTACCCGAGCACCGATCAGGGGTTGCTGGCCCTCGTACAAAAACCGGAAACCGGGAACGCTCCACGCAACTGGAAGTCAGGTGGCTATTTGGAGCGCCTGCCGGTAGATCCCTGGCAAGCCCAATACCAATATCTGAACCCCGGTATCCATGGAGAAATCGATGTATTCAGCTTCGGCGCCGATAATGCCCCGGGTGGCGAAGGTACTAACGCCGATATCGGCTCCTGGAACCTCGATTACGAGTAGTGTGATTTCGCAGCTAACGCCTTTTAGGTCGCGCATCTTATGCGAACCAGTTCTGCGGGGACCGCCAATATCGATACGCTGCGCCCAAGGGTTCACGCTAATCGAACTAATTGTCGTCATGCTACTCCTGGTAGTCATAGCTGGCATGGTGGCACTAAACCTCGGGGGCGACGACGCGGGTGAGGTGCGTGAGGAAGCGGAAAGACTTGCCTTACTGTTGAACACGGCGCAGGAGGAAGCGATCCTTCAAGGACAATTGTTCGCCCTTGCAGTAGAGAAACGTGGCTATCATTTCCTGCAACTCACCAAAAACGGCACACTAGAGCCATTCGCCAAAAAGGACGACGTGCTGCGTCCTCGTGCACTCCCGATCGGTATGAACATTAGCGAGGTAGAGATCGATGGCACCGTAAAGGAACAGGACGAGGAAATCGGCATTGTTCTGCAACCTAGCGGTGATGTACCTGACTTCGTGATCACCTTTAATAAGGGCACCGCAACCTGGCGCGTTACCGGGTCAATGGGGGACGGTATTAGATCGACACAGTCAGTGGAACGCCGTGCGACATCGTAAAAAGCAATTGGGATTCTTACTCGTCGAGATATTAGTCGCGTTGGCAATACTGGCCATACCTCTGGCCGCCATTACCCGAGCCGTGAGTCAGGCGATCGATACCACCGCTGCCCTGCGTGATCGGAGCATCGCCCTGTGGGTGGCGCAAGACCGCCTGACCATGCATCGCATCGAGCGCGATTGGCCGCCTCTCAAGACCACCTCCGGCACGAGTGAGATGGCGGGTCGCAGTTGGCGCTGGCAAGAAAAGGTCATCAGCACGCCGGTTGCACAGTTGCGGCGCGTTGAGATCGAAATTCACGACGAAAACGGACCTGACCTGTTAGCCAAGCTCGTCGGCTTCCTCCGAGACCCACAGGCGAAACCATGAGTATGAAACCCAAAAAATCCCAGCGCGGTCTGACGTTATTGGAACTCATCGTGGCCGTAGGCGTATTCGCGCTGTTTTCGATGATGGCCTACGGCGCACTGAATCGAGTACTGGATCAGCGCGACCAGATCGAAGAGAAACGGGAGTATTGGCGTGCACTTTCACTAACGTTCTTGCGCATGGAAGAGGATATGGCGCAAGCGCGGGCCCGACCCGTGCGGGATATAGACGGAACAACTCTGCCATCGCTACGCGGCCAATCGACTGATACGCGGGCACTTGCTGATCCTACCCTAGAGTTGACACGCGGTGGGGTATTGGTGTTCGGCGAGGGCATACGCAGCGACCTCCAACGTGTAGGCTATCGCTTAGAGGATAACGTACTCCTACGCCTTACCTGGCCAGTCCTCGACCGTGCACCGCAAACAGAACCGTTTGAGTCACCGCTTCTCAGGGACGTGGAAACCTTCGAGGTGCGTTTCTATAGTTTGGGTGGTAACTGGATCGATGTATGGCCAGTAGAAGAATTGTCGGAGGAACTGCCACGTGGCGTAGAGGTCACACTGACGCTAACCAATGGTAACGAATTCAAGCGCGTGTTTTTCGTCAATGGCTAGACTGTCGTTTTCTATGTGTGTTCCTCGCCCGCCAGCTGAACGACAGCGAGGCTTGGCGATAGTCACGGCGTTATTGGTTGTTGCCATTGTTGCCACGTCAGCCGCATTCCTCAGTCTTGGCCAACAAGTCTGGCTACGACAGGCACAGAATCTGTCCGATCGCGCCCAAGCCGAAACGGTGCGTAGCGGCGCACTTGAATGGGCCGCAATTATTCTTACCGAGGATGCGAAGGACAATGCTACCGATGACCTCACCGAGGCCTGGGCGCAAGACATACCACCCCTGCCGGCCGAAAGTGGGCTTGTTACCGGTCGTATCGTCGACGCTCAGGGACAGTATAATCTCAACAACCTTGTGCGCAGGGGTCAGATCAGCAACGATGACGTAGCCGTCTTCCAGCGCCTGCTAGTCTCGCAAGAACTTGCAGCCGAACTCGCCGATTCAGTGGTTGATTGGTTGGATACAGACGCTAATACACAACCCAGCGGCGCAGAAGATATCGATTACTTGAATGTGGAGCCACCCTATCGTGCTGCCAACCAACTTCTCCAGAGTATCGGCGAATTGCGGTTGGTAAAGGGTTTCGATCGTGACACGGTTGAAAAACTCCGGCCCTTGATTACAGCTCTACCTGAGGCGACGAGCATCAATATCAATACTGCGCCGTCGGCTGTTCTCAGCGCCTTGTTTCCCGATCTGTCGTTGTCTGAGGCGGATGATTTAGTATCGCAACGCGACGAGAACCCGTTCAGCGATGTGGGTCAACTAAAAGAGCGTCTGCCTTCCGATGTAGCGTTACCGAAGGTGCCGTATGATATCAAGAGTAGCTATTTCGAAGTCACAATTGATACGCTGTTTGGGCGTCTGCAGCGACAGACGGTGGCGCTACTACATCGTCCATCGGGGACGCCGGTGAAAGTCTTATGGCAACAACGACAATTGCTAGTGACACAAGAAAGCAAGGAAGGCGATGGCGCTGAGTGAGAAATTGAATGGGTTAGTGCCCAGCCGGTCGCTGAGCGCAATGCGTCGCCCCCACGGCCTGCCGGGAACCACGCTCGATTTGATCCTCCCGCGCGGATGGCCTGAAAGTGGCACGCAGATCGATTGGTATGTGCGAAGCGGCGCAGACTTATCGCAAGGACAAGCGGCTGATCTTGATGAAATTCCTCCTTACTTAAGATCAGCGCATGTAGTTGTCTGGACACCACCGGCTGACACACTGCTAACCCAAGCAACATTACCCACGCGCAGTCGTAACAAAATCATGCAGGCGTTGCCCTTTGCATTGGAAGATCAACTTCTAGGCGATCCCCAACAATTGCATTTTGCCTACTATCGACAGGACGATGGCACCCTCGCGGTTGCGGTCACTGCGCGTAAACGGCTGAACACCTGGCTTGACGTTTTAGCAAAGGCAGGCTTGCGTCCGACTCGTGTATGCCCGGCTAATCTCGCCCTCCCGTTAGAACCCGACAGCTGGTCAGTGTTATTTGCCGACACCGAGTTGTGGGTACGCACGGGTCCGTTCAGCGGATTTGTGTGCCCGCTTTCAGACACACCGCCAACAACGCTGGTTGCCGCCCTGGAGGAGGCGCGCCAGCAAGGCAAGCTGCCATCGCAGTTATCCATTTTCAATCCTGCCGCCGGCTTCGACGCCCAAACCTGGGGTTCGAACCTCGGCGTGGGCCTGGTAATCGCGAACGATGCTTTTCAGACGCACGACAGCAATTCCCAGACGCCGCTGAACCTACTACAGGGTGACTTTGCGCCAACAGGCCAGCTGCACAATACCTTCAAACCGCTACGGCCAGCGATAGTAATCTTAGGTATCTGGTTTCTGGCGACGCTAGGTTTTAATCTGTCGGAGTGGTGGCAACTCAAGAGCGCCTATCGGTCGCAACAACAAGCAATGACCAGTCTATTTCAGAAGACCTTCCCCAAAGAAAAAGTAGTACTCGATCCTGCGGCACAAATGCAACGCAACCTAGATGCATTGCAGGGTCAAAGTGGAAAAACGAGTGCTAACGATTTTTTGCCGCTGCTTGCTGGTATAGTCCCCACATTACGGTCAAACTCATCGGTGAAGTTGCGTTCGCTAAAATACGGCGATACAGGATTAACCATTGACCTCAATTTGCCCGATTTCCAAGCATTAGAGGTGATAAAGAATGACTTAGGGGTCACACGTGGTTTTAGTGTGGAAGTACTTGCCGCAAATAGTCGCGCCTCGGGCGTTGAAGGACGGCTGCGCATCCAACGGACAAGCAACTAAGAATGAATATTCCACTATTCGATAGACTACGTAATGCTTGGAATTCCTTACAATCGCGAGAGCGCCTGGTAGTAGGCGCTGGCGCGGTGATCCTATTAGCGCTGTTAGCTTATAGCATCGTCTGGGCGCCAGTGCAGCGTGACCTTTCGAACCTACGTATTAATGTTCCGAAACAGCGCACGCAGCTCGCACTTATGCGGGTGCAGGCGAAACAGGTTACACAACTACGTGGCAGTGTGCCCACTACAATCGCATCGGGGAATCTATTGACGAAACTAGAGCAGTCCGCTCAAAACCGTGGATTAAGAGAACATATCACACGCATGGAACCAGATGAGAAGAACTCGGTACGTCTATCTCTGGACAGCGTCGATTTCAACGCTCTGCTTCGATGGCTCAAAGAGCTTCAAACCCAAAATGGCATCCGGCCTGAAACCGCAACAATTAAGGCGCAGTCGGACCCAGGGTTAGTAAATGCTCGCTTATTAATGCGTGGTCCAGGGTTATGAAGAAATCATGGTTCGGATATCTATTCTTAGGCGTAGCCGCGTACCTTATATTTCTGGTCGTCAGCGTACCCGCCACTTGGTTATCCTGGGGGCTCGCGCGTATTACCCACGGCGCAGTTGATCTTAATGAGGAACGCGGCAGCCTGTGGGTTGGCCACGGTAGGCTTGTCGTCTTCTATCCTCAATCCACGCCACAGGATCTCGGTCAAACTGAATGGCGAGTGAACCCACTCTGGTTACCACTGGGACGTCTGCAGGTTTCTCTGAAAGCAACTAGCTCGCAAAGTGATTTGGCAGCCGCGGTGGGTGTAACGCCAAGACGAATAGTGCTCCAGCGTTCGCACATAAGCGCCGACGCGAATATGGCCAGTGCATTCTATGCACCGGCGCGCCTACTTGCCCCCAAAGGGCGTCTACGATTCAGCGCTGACGATTTAACCTTGGATACGAACGGTTTACACGGCAATGCAGTAATCACCTGGGAGGGGGCGAGCAGTGGTCTGTCGAGTGTGCAGCCGTTGGGTGACTACCGAATCGATATCAGCGGCACCGGTGCTGAAGCCGCATTGAAATTGACCACCTTGCGCGGTGATCTTCAGCTGGCTGGCACGGGGCGCTGGCAACTTCTTGAAACCGGAAACCTGCAGTTCAATGGCATCGCCCGACCAAGAGCACGTGGTCAAGAACTCCAGTCTTTACTGAATCTGTTCGGAAGAGACCAGGGCGGCGGCCGGCGCACACTCAGGTTCCGCACGCGATTGCCGTTCCTTCCTCTGACTTCCTCTACCTCCTCCTAACCTCTGCCAACAAGTGGGGAAGGAATCGGTGTGGTTCTAATAGATTGTGAATGAGAAACGTCGCGGTTGATACGCGTAATTGTAGTTCAGTACCTTAAGTCCCCTCCCCTTGTGGGAGGGGGTAGGGGGAGCGGGTAAGCAATTGCCGTACCGGTGCGAAACTTTTTCGGTGCACTGGACTTATCCCAAAAACTTTTAGTGCCAGCAAATGCAAGGGGGTCGGATACCCTTTGTGACGCGAAAAACCGTAGCCAGGAAAATAGCGATCCAACGTTCGCATCTCGGCATCGCGTGCTACCTTGGCTAATATGGACGCAGCGGCGATAGCCGCGACCCTAGCATCTCCTTTTCTGACGGTTAGTACATTATATGCCATTGGTGGTGCATGATTGCCGTCTACGAGTACTAAGTCAGCAACGACACTCATCGCTTCTACTGCGCGCTGCATGGCTAGTAAGCTCGCCTGTAGGATATTTATCTTATCGATGTCTTCGACTTCTACCCGCCCCAACCCCCAACCTAATGCGCGCTGCTTGATAGTTGCGGCAAGAATCTCCCGCCGCTCAGGCGTCAACGTCTTCGAATCTGCCAGGCCAGAAATTGGTTTTCTTGCATCGAGAATAACAGCCGCCGCTACCACTGGACCGGCCAGAGGACCGCGTCCAGCCTCATCCACACCTGCTACCAGCGAACTATGCACGATTCCCGAAGTGTCCCCAACTGTTTTCAAGCTCCAGTTCCCTGTTCACTGAGTACCTGCATAACGGCATCGGCGGCTCGCTCATTGGCGTTTCTACGTAACTGTTTGTGCATTCCTTTGAGCATGTCAATAATGGACTTAGATTTTTCAGGGTGTTCCAACAGACGTTCCACTGCACGTCCCAACTTCTCCGGAACAGCGTTCCCTTGGATGAGCTCTGGTACAAGCTGACAACCAGCCAAGTTATTTGGAAGTGAATAAAGCTTAACATGCGCAAACAGCCGTATTAGGAAATAAGTAAGAACAGAAACTTTGTAGGTTACGACCATCAGTCGGCTCAATAAGGCGGCTTCCAGGGTGGCCGTACCTGACGCCAGGAGAACGACATCCGACGCCGCCATGGCCTCGCGCGACCTACCGTCCAACTGCATGATCGGGAAGTCGGCGGTTGGATTTCGTTCAAGCGCCGCCTCAAAAATCGCACGCGTCTCTGCACTAACCAAGGGCACCACGAAATGGAGCGATGGATTTCGTCGATACAACCAGCAAGCAGTCTCGACGAACAGATCGGCGTGTCTATTAAGCTCGTTAATGCGGCTGCCGGGCAACAGCGCAACGATCGTTTTGTCCGCTGGCAGCTCGAGCGCCTTGCGGTAGCTACCCTGGTCAACCGTATCTTCGATCAGGTCTGCGAGTGGGTGGCCAACGAACGTGACTGGCACCTTATGCTCTTGGTAGTAACGCGCTTCGAATGGGAATAACGTAAGCATATGATCTACGGCCTTTTTTATCTTGTGAATCCGGTAACTGCGCCACGCCCATACGGTCGGGCTAACGTAATGAACCGTAGCTATACCGGCCGCCCGCAGTCGTTGTTCCAAGCCAAGGTTGAAATCCGGCACGTCAATTCCGATAAAAAGGTCGGGTGGATCGCTTAGAAAGTGCTTGATAAGGTCTTTGCGCATCCAATAGATCTGTGGGTACTTTCCAACTGCCTCTATTAGCCCGATTATGGATAGCCATTCCATCGGAAACATTCCTTTGCATCCCTCTGCCTCCATCTTTTCTCCGCATATACCTTCGAAGCGTACTTCGGGAATGCGTTCTTTGAGAGCCTTAATCAAGCCAGCTCCAAGCACATCGCCAGAGACTTCGCCTGCTACGATGCCAATTCTCACTGGTAACCCTGGAGTTGACACGCTATCGAATGATGCCGCGCTCTGATGTTTTGATGAAGCAAACGAGCTCTTTAACTTCGGTTTGGTGAACCGCCTTGTCTTCCAGTTCACTAATGGCTTCGCTTATCTTAAGACCCGATTTATAGATAGTCTTATATGCGCTTCGCAAGGCCTCAATCGAGGCCTGCGAAAATTGACGCCGCTTCAAGCCGCGAATATTGATGCCATACGGTTGAGCACCATTGCCCGCGGCCAGCACGTAGGGGGGAATGTCCTTGAACGCGATGGTACCTAACGCAGTAATAGAGTGCGCACCCACACGACAAAATTGATGTATAACGGTAAAGCCACCAAGGACGGCGCAATCACCAACATCCACATGTCCAGCTAGGCTAGCGCAATTCACCAGTATCGTGTTATTTGCAACCAAACAATCATGGGCCACATGTACGTAGGCCATAAGAAAATTATCGTCGCCAACTCGAGTTATACCCGCCCCGTCCACTGTGCCGCGATTAAGCGTGCAGTATTCCCGCACAGTATTCCGATCACCAATCACAAGCTCGGTCGGTTCACCGCGGTAGTTAATATGTTGTGGCGCTTCGCCAATAGAACAGAATTGATAGATTTTGTTATTTCGACCGATTCGGGTTGGCCCACTTATAACAACATGCGGACCTATCCACGTGTCATCGCCAACCTCGACCCCATCGCCGATGATCGTAAACGGGCCGACTTCAACATTTTTCCCTAACTTCGCGCCAGAATCGACAATAGCCTGCGGGTGAATCACTCAGACTCTGCCCTATACGTGCTCATGAGTTCTGCCCCCACGCAAAGCTCTCCCTCTACATGAGCGGTTGCATCAAATTTCCAGATCCCCTTCATCCTTCGCGTTACGGACACGCTTAGCTTCAATTGATCCCCGGGCACGACCGGCCGACGGAAACGGGCCTTGTCAATGCCAACTAGATATATGGCGCCACTCGTACCCGGTGCTAGACCTAGGCTCCTAAAGGCAAGAATACCGGTCGACTGCGCCATGGCCTCGATTACTAACACGCCTGGCATGACGGGGAGATGCGGGAAGTGACCTTGAAAAAACGGTTCATTGATAGTGACATTTTTTAGCGCAGTAAGCGATGTATCCTTTCTGTACTCGATAACGCGATCGATCAGCAAAAACGGGTATCGATGCGGGATATGTTCCAGTATTTGACTAATGTTGAGGTTGTTCAAGTTTTCCTCGCTCCAGAAAGGCGCTCTATCTCCCTCTCCAGCGCCTTAAGGCGCTTAGCCGTCTCATCAAGTTGTGACAGTCTGATCAAGTTGCGCTTCCATTTTTCCGCCGGCTCGACTTTGAGACTCGACGAGTAATTACCAGGCTCGCTAATAGAATTTGTAACGCGCGAACCTAACGCTATGTACACATCGTCTGCAATCTCTAAATGGTCGGAGAAGGCAACTTGGCCACCAATGGCGCATCGTCGACCCACGCGCGTACTTCCAGCTATACCAACACAGGCTGCAACCACCGTATGGTCACCAATATGAACATTGTGTGCAATCTGAATTAGATTATCCAATTTTACGCCGTCACCGATAACTGTATCGCCCATGGTACCCCGATCAATAGCCGTGTTCGCCCCGATTTCGACATCGTTGCCAATTCGCACCCCACCAAGCTGGGGAACCTTTAACCACGCCGAACCACTATTAGCAAAACCAAATCCATCGCCGCCAATTACGACCCCTGGATGTACCAAGCAGTTCCCGCCAATAGCACAATCGTAATTCACGACAACGCGGGCGACCAATCGCGTATTCACACCTATTACAGATCGAGCGCCGACGAAACATCCGGGCCCAACAAAAGCATCGTTCCCAATGAAAGCACCAGCCTCTACCACGGCCTGTGGACCAACCCATGCGCTAGCTGCGATAGTTGCATCGTCGGCGATGCAAGCTGTTGCGTGCACGCCAGGCTCGAAAGGGATGGGGGGACTAAACAGGGTAGCAACTTGAGCGAAGCAAAGGCGAGGGGTTTCTGTGATGAAAGCGTTGCCAGTGCATTTGTCGGCATTATTCGCTGTCAGAATTACAGCGCCTGCTAATGTCTTGGACAGTGCCGGATAGTATTTCTGGTTCGTGACATAAGTAATGTCATGCGGACCGGCGTTATCGAGAGTCGCGACACCATGTATCTCTACATCGGGATCGCCCCGGATCTGGCCATTAAAGAGACGCGCCAGATCAGCAAGTTTAAATACCATCTTTACTCTGACTTCTTGTTGAGTTTTTCCAGAACTTTGTCAGTGATATCGATCGTACTACTCGCATATATAGTTCCCTCATGGACGATTAGATCGTACTTTTCCTGCTTAGCGATCTCTACTATTGCCTGCTTGACAATCTTTTGCAGCACCGCCAATTCTTCATTTCGACGCAGATTGTAATCTTCCCTGAATTCCTGGGTTGTGCGCCTAAGGTTTCGTTTCATGGTTAGGATTTCCCGTTCTTTCCTACTCCGGTCAACGTCCTTCATGATCAATGCGTTCTTCTCGAGATCGTCTTCCAACTCCTTTATGTCCTTCTGCATCGACACAAGCCGCTTATCTCGTGGACCAAACTCGGACTCGAGTTTTTTCAACGCGGCCTCACCCTGCGGTGCCTTCTCGATAACTTTAACAGCGTTTACATAGCCAATCTTTATGGCCTGGGCCAACACCACATTCGCTGACGAAAGAACGGCGAATACCAGTAAGACCCCGAACAACTTGTAGCAAAAAGCTCTCGTCTCCAAAACTTACTCCTGTATGCTTATCTGAATGGCACGCCTAGGCTGAACTGAAACCTCTCGAGCTCGTCATCTGGCTCATCATTTATGGGTGCCGCAATACTCAGCGCCAGAGGTCCCACCGGGCTTAACCAATTAAACGCCAATCCGGTAGAATAACGCAACAGGTCCAGATCAACGTCTTCATCTGGGCCATATACCTGGCCTGCGTCCACAAACAGGCTTACACGCATACTCTCCTGCTCTTCGCCGGGAAGGGGAAAAATGTACTCCAAGTTCCCCAGCACGCGTTTATCGCCCCCGATCGGGTCAAACGGGGCCCTAGTGTCCTTGGGCCCCAGCGACCGTGACTCATAACCACGCACAGTATTGGTCCCACCCGCAAAGAAATTCTTGTAAAACGGCAGTTGCTCGGTATCGCCATAGCCATCACCCCGCCCCAATTCACCTTTGGCGCGGAAACTCGTGCGGCGGCTCACCGGCCAGTAACGGGCCGCCTCATAAGTGAGCTTGTAGTATTCGAGGTCGCTGCCAGACACCGAAATCTCCCCCGAGAAGCGTTGTATAGCACCCTTACGAGGGAAGAGAAATCTATCAAGCGAGTCTTGCGACCAGCCAACGGTCATCTTGAGGATATCGTTTTCTGGGCCGTTTGCAGCCACAAAATCCTGGGCGACCTGGGCGCTGTCTACCGTAGTCCCAATTTCGGTTCGCTCAAGATCGAGGCCAAGATTGAGCTTTCGCGTTTCACTTATCGGGATCCCAAAGAACATGCCGCCACCGCGACTATCGGTCTCATATTCGCCGATATCCAAGTCTGTGGTGTCGATGTCACGAACGAAAACTCGAAACCCACGACTTAGGCCTCCTTTTCTAAAGTAGGGATTCACATAACGAAGTGACAAGGAATTAATCGAATCACTGTTGTTGAGTTGGAGCGACAGCTCTCGTCCGGTTCCAAACAGATTGGTTTCCGAAACACTTGCATTGATCAACACGCCTTCGCTGTCAGAGAAACCAACTCCGAAAATAAGATTACCCGTCAACCGCTCCTTAACTTGGACTATGACATCCACTTGATCCGGTGTACCTGCAACAGTAGGTGTTTCCACCGTGACGGAACTGAAAAACCCCAGTCGTTGCAAGCGCTCACGCGATCGACGTATCTTGCTCGCCGAATACCACGCACCTTCGAATTGACGCATCTCCCGCCGTAAGACGCCGTCCTGCGTGGTTAAGTTTCCTTCAAATCGAATTCTCCTCACATACACCCGCTTGCCAGGATCAATAAAGAATGTAAACGCAACAGTAGCGTTTTGATCATCAACATCAGGAACGGCATTAACGTTAGCGAATGCGTATCCTTGATCGCCCAGCGCATCGTTGATACTTTTCGTCGTCTCCGTAATCTGCCTACGTGAGAATGTATCGCCTGCTTTAACGAGCAATAATGCATTAAGCTCCTCTTTCGGTATTACGAACTTACCCGCAAAACGTATATCCGAAATCGTATACTTTTTACCCTCGACAATATTTATGGTGATATAGATCTCTTCTTTATTCGGCGTGATGGACACTTGTGTAGACTCGATGTCAAATTCTAGAAAACCTCGATCCTGGTAAAAGTTTCGCAACCTTTCTAGATCGCCGACTAATTGTTGTCGTGAGTATTTGTCCTTCTTCCGAAACAGACCTGGCTTTTCGCGTAATTCCAGGAGTTTTAAAAGTTCTTTCTCAGAAAATTGGTGGTTACCAACCAAGTTTATTTGCTTGATGCGCGCCGTCCGGCCCTCTGAAACATCGATCTGAACTGCAACCCGATTGCGCTCCAGAGGCGTTACCGAGGCCTTTACCTTTATAGAGTACCGCCCGCGACTGAAATACGTTCGCTTGAGTTCCTGCTCGATCTTTTCCAACAGCGCGCGGTTGAACACCCGCCCCTCGACAAATCCTTGTTCCCGCAAACTCTGCTTGAGCTCACTTTCAGAAACATCTCGCGTGCCAGATATTTCAATGCTGGCAATAGCCGGTCGTTCGCTCACGATCACGATTAGCACATCTCCATCTCGCTCAAGACGTATATCCGCGAAAAACCCGGTCTGGAAGAGCGCACGGATCGCCTGTTGAGCGCCCTTTTCCGTCAACGTGTCACCGACTTTAATCGGAGATAATTGAACACAGTGCCAGCCGAGATACGCTGCGCACCTTCGACGCGGATATCAGTGACAGTGAACGCCTCCATGGCGGCCATAGTCAAAGTAGAGAACGCGCATAAGAGCAGCGCTGCAAGTAGTCTTTGCATCAGTCTCCTAGTGGAAGAATACGGAGAAGGACTACTGAAAGATTCTCGTAAAATCGTTATAGAAGGCTAGGACCATCAAGCCGATCAGCACTAGTATGCCGAACTGCTGACCCCAGATCATTGTTCGCTCAGAGACAGGACTTCCCTTTATTGCCTCAATGCAGTAATACATCAGGTGGCCGCCGTCGAGTATAGGAATCGGCAATAGGTTGAGCACCCCCAAGCTTATGCTTACGACGGCCAAAAACATAAGAAATCGATCGAGACCGATCTTAGCCGTCTGGCCCGCATATTGAGCAATGGTAATGGGACCACTAATATTCTTAGTCGATACTTCGAGCTTCAACATCTTAAACAGCATATTTAAAGTCAACACAGACATCGACCAGCTGCTGGCCGCACCTTCAACAAGTGCTTCGAGTGGCCCGTAGCGCACCTGCACACTCAACTCAGGGGGAATTGGGCCGTAGCTTGGCGCAATCTTGATTAAACCTACGGTCTTGCCGTCTCGTTGCACCGGCTCAGGTGTCAACTCAAAAGTCAATCGCTCACCGGCACGGTCGATAGTAATCTGAATCAACTCACCGGCCCTTGGACTAACACCTTCGACTACATCTTCCCAGGTTTCAATGGGCTGTTCACCGATCCTTATAATTCGATCGCCAACTCTCATTCCCGCCTTCCGCGCCGGGCCCTCTTTCAAATCGCCGATGACCGGCAAAACTTCTGGAACATAACCGTAGAGTCCTAATCCGCTCCCCAACAATGCCGCGTTCACTTTGCTCAGGGGCAATTCCGATAAGTCTAATGTCCGTGTCTGCAGCACTCCATCTGTATCTCTCACTACGGCTCGTATCTTCGAGCCATCAAGAGCGCGCTCAAAAATATACAAACGCCGATGATTCCAGCTAATGACATCCTTATCGTCCAACTGCAACAGCTCGTCACCAACACGAAAACCGGCTTTCTCAGCGATCGATCCTTCTACAACCTTTCCGACAACTGGTTTGATCCCGTCTATACCAATCATGTACAAAGCCCAATAAGCAAACACAGCAAATAGGAAATTGAAAAGTGGTCCGGCAACAACCACCGCTATGCGCTTGGGAATGGACTGTCGATTAAAAGCCCGGTGTGCTTCACTCTCCGGAACCTCACCTTCAGTTTCATCTAGCATTTTTACATAGCCGCCTAGTGGCAGGGCGGCAACTACCAGCTCAGTTCTATCGGCACCAAAACGGCGCGACCACAATGGTTTGCCAAATCCAACCGAAAAACGCAGCACCTTGACGCCTAGCTGCTTAGCGACCCAGTAATGGCCAAACTCGTGCACGACGATCAAGACTCCCAAGGCCACGACAAAGGCTAATATTGTAAAAAGGATATCGATCACTAGAACTCCCTGGCGGCTTTGTAGTTCGAACCTGCAACAAAACTACTGGCAGAGGTGCGTGCCGCCGCGTCATCAGCTAGCACTGCCTCTAAGTCATTGTCATCGTTCAGGCCGACATTAGATAACGTATGCTCGATCACACAAGATATATCTGTAAAGCGGATTCTATGATCAAGAAATGCGTCCACGGCGACTTCATTAGCGGCGTTCAGTATAGCTGGCGCTGTGCCGCCTGCCAGGGCGGCATCGCGAGCCAAGGCAAGGCAAGGGAATCTTCCCAGATCGGGCGGTTCGAAATCGAGTTGAGCCACCTCGAATAGATCGAGGCTTTCGACGCCCGACTCGATGCGTTCCGGCCATGCTAAGGCATGCGCAATAGGGGTGCGCATATCTGGGTTACCGAGCTGTGCCAGCACGGATCCATCTTTGTATTCCACCATCGAATGTACAACACTTTGTGGGTGTATCAAGATTTGAACATGATCAGGCGTACAATCGAATAGCCTGCAAGCCTCGATCAACTCCAAGCCCTTGTTCATTAGCGTGGCCGAGTCCACCGAAATCTTTCGACCCATTACCCAGTTAGGATGGGCGCAGGCCTGTTCTGGCGTAACCGCTACTAGATCTTGTGGCCGGGCCGTCCTAAACGGTCCACCGGAACACGTCAGCAGGATTCGTCGAACCGCGGCATGATTTTTCCCCGGCATATATCCCGCCGGCATACATTGAAAGATGGCGTTATGCTCACTATCGATCGGCAAAAGCTCTGCGCCAGAACGGCGTGCTTCACGTATAAACAAATTTCCGGCCACTACGAGTGGTTCTTTGTTAGCGAGCAACACGCGTTTTCCCGCCCGCACCGCGGCCAGGGTTGGGAGCAATCCGGCGGCGCCGACGATGGCCGCCATTACAATATCCGTTGCAGAGTTCGTAACCACGTCCTCCAGTGCGGCCGCGCCAGAGGTCACTTCCGTTTCTAACCCCGCTACGCTGACCATCTCCCTAAGTTTCATACCGGCAGACTCGTCTAGCATCACCGCATGAACCGGGTGCATTCGCTGACATTGTTCGAATAGTCGGTCCGCCTGCGTATTCGCAGTTAAGGCGGCGACCTTGAAACGCTCGGGATGACGCGCTATCACATCAAGCGTGCTCACGCCAATCGATCCCGTAGAACCGAGTACGGTCACCCCTTTCAGTGTGTTCATGCCTTCATACCCTGAAGAAGCGCCCAGCCCAACGCGAACACCGGCGCCGCTGCGGTTATTGCATCAATACGGTCAAGCACTCCACCATGACCAGGCAACCAGTGTCCGCTGTCCTTCGCCCCCGCCAATCGCTTTAGCTTGCTTTCCACCAAATCACCCAGTACAGAAAAGAGCGACGCACAAACAGCCACCACGACCCAGGCGAACAGATTCAGCGCTTGCAACTCCCAAATCATGGCGCCACAGAAATAGGCCAACAAGATAACCGCCACGAGCGCGCCGCACAGGCCTTCCACCGTCTTACCCGGGCTCACTCGAGGAGCAAGGTGTGTTTTACCCCATGTCTTACCCACAAAATACGCGCTGGTGTCGGCGATCCACACAAGCGCGAAAAAAAACAACAATATAGCCGGGCTAATGGGATCGACGCGGTGAAGATAGACGGCTGCCAGCCACGCTGGAATTAGTACAAATGCACCGCCCACAAGTCTTCCGATCATAGAATGAAACATGCCACTTGCACCCTCAGTCCGACGCACTAGACCAAAAAACGCCCATACCCACCAAACAGCGGCCACGGCCGTAATTGCTATCGCCAACGCCGGAAAGCGCCAAATACCTACTGCTGTCATGCCAGCCATAACGCCTAACAACACCACATAGACTATTCGCTGTGGTAATGCTTGAAGCCCAGACAACGCTGCCCACTCCCAAGCGCCCACCAAGATAAAAATTCCCAGCACTACACCAAGCCACGATGAAGGCAGATAGATCATGGCGGCGACAATGAGCGGCAACAGCACTAATGCTGTTAACACACGCTGCTTAAGCCTGCCGGATGGCCTCGATTTGTTCACCGGTAAGGCCGAACCGCCGCTGACGTGCAACATAGGAATCCATCGCCAGATCGAATTGGGAGCGGTCAAAGTCGGGCCACAAAATCGGCACAAAGTACAACTCAGTATACGCGAGCTGCCACAGAAGGAAATTACTCACGCGCTGTTCACCCCCGGTGCGTATAAACAAATCCGGATCAGGCGTATCGTGCATGCTTAATGAAGCCTCAATCAACTCTGGAGTAATGGCATCCACCTCGATCTTCCCTTCCTGTGCACGCCTAGCAAGCTCAGCGCATGCCTGCGCAATATCCCAGCGTCCGCCATAATTAGCCGCTATGGTTAGCGCCAGTCTGTCATTACCGCGCGTCAGCGCCTCAGCATTCTTGATCTTACGAACAGCATTCTCTCCAAAGCGATCTATCTGGCCGATCACCCGAAACTTAATATTGTTCTCCTGCAGTTTCTTCAACTCTTCATCGAGTGCGCTAACGAATAGTTCTATAAGATACTTGACCTCTAGTTTCGGTCGACGCCAATTCTCACTACTAAATGCAAACAGTGTCAGGTATTTGATCCCTTTCTCGGCGCAAACGCTAACTAGTTCACGCACCCGTTTTACACCTTCCGAATGTCCAGCTATTCGTGGTAGGCGCCGTTGCGTTGCCCAACGTCCATTACCGTCCATAATGACGGCGACGTGCTGAGGTAACGATGAACCGGACCGCAGTTGCCGGATTGAGTTTGCGCTATCGCTCTTAGGCATCGATCGGAGAACCTCAGATCTGCATAATATCTTGCTCTTTGGCCTCTACAAGCTTGTCTATTTCAGCGATAAAGCGATCGGTGAGTTGCTGCATCGCATCCTCAGCCCGCCTGTCATCATCTTGTGAAATCTCCTTCTTCTTCAGCAAATCCTTGAGGTGGTGATTACCGTCGCGGCGAACGTTGCGTATAGCGATCTTCGAATTTTCACCCTCGCCACGGACGACCTTAGCCAATTCATTCCTACGCTCTTCCGTAAGTGGTGGTAACGGAATGTGTAATGTCTGGCCCGACGTTGCCGGGTTAAGCCCAAGGTCCGACTCGCGGATCGCTTTCTCAACCGTCGCTACCATATTCTTGTCCCAGGGCGTAACGCTGATGGTCCGCGCATCAGCTACCGTGACATTAGCAACTTGGTTTATTGCGGTTGGGGTACCGTAATAATCGACCCTTAGATGATCGAGTAAACCGGCATGTGCACGCCCTGTGCGAATTTTCGCCAGATCGGACTTGAGTGCCTCTACTGATTTTGCCATCCGCCTTTCAGCATCTTTCTTTGTTTTCTCTATATCAGCTGCCATATCAGTCTCCAGCCTGCATTAGGGTGCCTTCGCTTTCACCCAATACAATACGTAGCACATTACCTGGTTTGTTTATATTGAACACTCGCACCGGAAGATTCTGTTCACGACATAACGCAACCGCGGTCGCATCCATAACCGCTAGTTTCTGCTTAAGTACCTGATCATAGCTGAGTGCATTATAACGTGTAGCATCCGCGTGACGGACTGGATCCTTGCTGTACACGCCATCAACCTTCGTCGCTTTGAGTACGATATCTGCGTTTATCTCGATCCCGCGAAGACTTGCGGCTGTATCGGTAGTAAAGAAGGGATTGCCGGTGCCTGCCGCAAACAGAACCACATGGCCCTGCTCCAAGTGATGAAGTGCCCGCTGTCGGTTGTAAGGCTCGGCAATTTGATCCAGGCGAATAGCCGACTGCAGATGTGTCGGCACATCTTGGCTGGCGAGGGCATCTTGCAAAGCCATTGCATTCATGACAGTTGCCAGCATGCCTATATAGTCGGCGGTCACACGCTCCATGTTTGCCGCCGTCGGTGCAACACCACGAAATATGTTACCGCCACCAACTACAATGGCAAGCTGTACACCTGTCGCCACGACTTCTTTAAGCTCCGTCGCAGCACGAGTAAGAACTTCCGGACTAATGCCGTAGCCGCCTTCGCCCACCAACGCTTCGCCGCTAAGCTTTAACAACACACGCTTGAATACAGGCGCCTTTGCCGCTCCCGTCAATAGCTTATCCCCCTGTAACTTGGACCATTACCTCCACCGTCAAATTACGCCACCTTCTTCTCAATGCCCTCTCCAACTTCGTAGCGACAGAAACGTTCGATACGGGCACCGGCGGACTTGAGCAATTTTTCGACGATTGTGTCTGGGTCCTTCACGAACGGTTTACCCAACAGCGTCAGCTCACTGAGATACTTGTTCAGTCGACCAGCGACCATCTTCTCTACAATCTCAGGTGGTTTACCACTGTCTTTAGCTTGCTCAATAAGAATTTCCCGTTCCCTGTTCGCGATATCCGAGGGTACATCATCTGACGAAATGTACTCTGGTCGTGTCGCGGCCACTTGCATAGCCATGTCATGGGCAAGCGCGTTATCGCCTCCTTTCATCTCGACCAGTACGCCGATGCGCGAGCCCGCATGCACATAGGTATCGAGATGCCCGTTACTCGCCTTGTAGCGGGTGAAACGCCGCACACTGATTTTCTCGCCCAACTTAGCAACTAGGTATTCGCAAGTTTGGCCTATTGTGTCGGCCTTCCCATCTGTTAGCGGCAGAGCCAATAGCGCGTCGATATCATTGGGATCATGCTCGACAATAGTCTTAGCAACAGTGGTGGCAAGGCCTACGAACCCTTCTTCCCTGGCAACAAAATCCGTCTCACAATTGATCTCCACAATAGCTGCAAGCTTCTGATCATCGCTCACGTGGGTAGCGATGGTGCCCTCGGCTGCCGTGCGTCCGGCCTTCTTTTCCACCTTCGCACCGGCACGCTTGCGTAGTAGCACGATTGCCCCATCGATATCACCGTCGGATTCAACCAACGCATTCTTACACTCCATCATACCTAGCCCCGTACGTTCACGAAGCTCCTTAACCTGTGTAGCAGAAATTCCCATCTAACCTCTCCGTCTAACCGACTTTCGACGCACTCAACAAAAATAGGGAGCCACAGTCCCCAGGCACTACTCTGCCCCAGATTCGTCTGATGGATCTTGCTTCGACTGTGCAGTTGATTTCTTAGTCGACGCTGGTTTCGTTCTTGTAGCCGTCTTAGCCTTGGTACCCGTAGATTTCGCTCTCGTGGTCACCTTGGCTTTGCTGGCTGGTTTCTTGGCCGCCGTTTTGCTTGCGGTCTTCTTGGCTGCGGCCGTTTTGGGCTTCGCGGTTGTCGGCGTTTGGTGGTCGTCTATCGACGCCACCTCCTCCGCCTGCGTTGATTTCACTGATTCCTGTGATTTTGCAGTAGCGCTCGGCAACTCGGTAACTGCTCCCTGCGTTATTCCCGATCGCTGTTCCGGCAACTGCTCCTCGACCGCTGTTCCAGACGCGGTTCCACCTCCTACATCTTCGGAGTCGTGCGTTGCTCTGACTTCCTGCGTCCCTGCAGGTGGCGCGACGCCGTCTACCTCCCCCGTGCCTGGGGTCGGACCTGCTCCTTCCCTAAAGTCGTGCTCCTTGCGTTGCCCCACGTCCTGCATTCCTGCCGGCGCCTCGTCAGCCGTCATTGTCAATCCAATGACAGTAGCCGATTTAGGTGATGCTGCTGGTTTGATCGGCGGCTCACTGCTGCCTGCCTGCTCGTCCACCTCAACGAACTCTTCGTCGCCGGCAAGGATAGCCTCCTGCGCCGCCTTACGCCCTTCGAGAATGGCGTCGGCCGCCGCAGACGTGTAAAGCCTTATCGCCCGAATTGCATCGTCATTACCCGGGATCAGATAATCGACACCATCAGGTTTACAATTAGTGTCGACAACTGCGACGACGGGGATGTTAAGGTGATTGGCCTCGGCCACTGCGATCGCTTCCTGGCCTACGTCGACCACGAACAAGGCGTCCGGCAATCCCGGCATATCTTTGATTCCCGCGAGACTCTGATTTAGTTTACGACACTCACGGGTGAGCGCTAACACTTCCTTCTTTACAAGTTTCGTAACGCTGCCGTCCTCAAACATGGCCTCGAGACTCTTCAGCCGATCGATAGAATTCTTGACTGTTTTGTAGTTGGTCAATGTGCCGCCGAGCCACCGGTGGTTGACATACGGGCAGTCGCAGCGCACGGCTTCCTCTTGAACGATGTCGGCCGCCTGTCGCTTAGTGCCTGCAAACAGTACAATGCCCCGATTGGCCGTCAACCTCTGCAAAAACTCCATCGCCTCGTTGAATAGCGGCAGGGTCTTTTCGAGATTTATAATGTGGATCTTGTTGCGCTCGCCGAAGATATAGGGGCGCATTTTGGGGTGCCAGAACCGCGTGCGATGGCCGAAGTGGACGCCGGCCTCCAGCATCTGGCGCATGGTAACACTAGTCATTTTTAAGCTCCGTTCGGGTTAGTCCGCCACGAGCCCCATGCGTCAACCCAACCATCAAGCACGTGCAGTGGTCGGGCACCCGGGCGCATGTGTCGGCCCATGTGTGATTTATAAAGCCGAAATTTTACACTATGAATGGCCATTTACAATAATACTTTTAAGGATTTACGAGCCAAACCTATCGGTTTTTCTATGGGTCTGACACAAGAAAATAGGGTAAATTAGCCTACTGTCAAAGCCTTGGGTAGCGACCAAAGCAGAACGAGCCTACAACGATGCCACCTACCATTAAAACGCCAGAGGAAATAGAGAAAATGCGTGTCGCCGGACAGCTGGCGGCCGAAGTGTTAAAAATGATCGGGCCGCATGTTGAGCCTGGCATCACTACGGGTGAGCTCGATCGAATCTGCCATGACCATATCGTCGACAAACAGCAAGCCATTCCCGCACCACTCAACTACAAGGGGTTTCCGAAATCGATCTGTACTTCTGTGAATCACCAGGTGTGTCATGGAATACCCGGTGGCAAAAAACTAAAGAAAGGGGACATCATCAATATCGATGTCACTATAATCAAAGATTCCTATCACGGTGACACAAGTAAGATGTTTTTTGTGGGTGAACCATCGGTCCAGGCGCAAAGACTCGTGAAATTAAGCCACGAATGTATGGTGAAGGGCATCGACAAAATAAGGTCGGGCGTCCGCTTAGGCGACATCGGCTACGCCATCCAGCAACATGCCGAAAGAAACAATTTCTCCGTAGTGCGAGAGTATTGCGGCCACGGCATTGGGCGTCAATTCCATGAAGAACCACAGGTATTGCACTATGGAAAGCCTAGCACCGGCATGGAACTGGTACCTGGAATGACGTTCACCGTCGAGCCCATGATCAACGCGGGGCGCAAAGAAGTAAAACTTTTGCCAGACAACTGGACTGTCGTTACTCGCGACCACAGCTTGTCGGCGCAATGGGAACATACAATCTTGGTGACGGACACGGGCTGTGAGGTGCTGACTCTACTTCCCGGTGACGACCTTTGATATGCCCCAAAGCGAGCTAATCTCGCGATCGAACCATGACAATAGATAGAAATCAGCTATTCAACGCTCGCGAGTTCAAACGGGCACTAAGCGCTTCAGACAAGCCACTCCCTCTGTTTCGCGCCGCACTAAAGTCCGGGCGCGATATTCTAGAAAAACAACACACGGAAAATACTGCGGCGCCGCAGATCGTCGCCGCACAGGCGTGGCTAATCGATCAGTTACTGACAGCGGCCTGGGTATTACATCTACCTTTACTGCCATTAGAGCAGGCGCTGTCACTAATTGCAGTCGGCGGTTACGGTCGAGGCGAACTACACCCGGCTTCCGACATAGACCTAATGCTGTTGACCGAAAAAGAGCGGCACGAGCAGATCGGTGGTTTTGCGGAAACGTTGATCCAATTCCTTTGGGACATGGGTTTGGAGGTGGGGCACAGTGTTCGTTCAATCCCCGACTGTGTCCAATTGGCCAAGAAGGATATCACCGTAGCCACGAACATAATGGAAGCCCGACTGCTTTATGGTGATAAACGTGTTTTCGACCGGATGCAACGTGCAACGAGCCCACCAAAAGTTTGGCCAAGTCGAAAGTTTTTCTCGGCAAAATGGCATGAGCAGATAGACCGACATCTTCGCTTCGAAGATACAGCTTACGATCTAGAACCCAATATAAAGGAAGGGCCAGGCGGTTTGCGCGACATTCAAATGATTGCCTGGGTCACAAAACGGCATTTCAACACAAACTCCTTGCACGATCTCGTGCAACTCGGTTTCCTCCGTGAGGACGAATATCGCGCGCTCATGCGTGGACGAAACTTTCTTTGGCAAATCCGAAACGGGTTGCATTACTTGTCGGGGCGCCGGGAAGATCGACTGCTATTCGATCACCAACGCAGGCTCGCGAAGCAACTTAGCTATATCGACAAACCAGGTCATCTAGCCGTTGAGCAATTTATGAAGCGCTACTACCGGACGGTCAAGGAATTATCCCTGCTGAACGAGATTCTGCTGCAACACTTTCAGGAAGTCATTCTCGCTCGTGGCGCCGCTAGCATCAGACCCATTAATCGGCGCTTTCGATCGCGTAATAACTTTATCGAGGTTGTGAGTGATAAGGTCTTTGAGCGAGTTCCGTATGCCATACTCGAACTGTTCCTTGTTCTCCAGCAGCAACCCGCACTAAAGGGTGTTCGTGCCCACACCATACGGCTGGTGCGCGCGAATCTTTATCGTATCGATCGAGATTTTCGCAAGGATTTGGGTTGTCGCAGTCTGTTTATGGAGATAATGCGGAGTCCGGCCGGGATTACACATGCGTTGCGCCGGATGAACGCATATGGTGTTCTCGGTGCGTATATTCCGGCGTTTGACAAGATCGTGGGCCAGATGCAGCATGACCTGTTTCATGTGTATACAGTCGATGAGCACTTGCTTTTTGTGGTGCGAAACCTTCGCAGATTCACGATCCCGGAACACCAGCACGAATTTCCGCTGGCGAGCTCGCTTATTCAACGTCTGGTCAAACCCGAGCGGTTGTATCTGGCGGCACTATTCCATGACATCGCCAAAGGTCGTGGTGGTGACCACTCCGTGATAGGCGAGAAGATTGTACGTGGGTTCTGCAAACGGCACGGCTTGAGTGACTACGATTGCAATTTCATTTGCTGGCTGGTTCGCAATCACCTAATGATGTCATGGACCGCACAACGCCAGGACATCCATGACCCCGATGTCGTGCTTGAATTTGCGCGGAAGACAGGAGATCAGGAACACCTCGATAATCTCTATCTGCTCACGGTCGCGGATATACGTGGCACGAGCCCGAAAGTATGGAACGCCTGGAAGGGTCGCTTGTTATCAGAACTGTACGCCGCAACAACACGAACATTCCGGCGCGGTTTCGCTACACGATTTGATGTCACGGCCCAGATCAAGGACCTGAAAAATGAAACGCTGATGCTGATTAAGCGCAAAAAGCTTCCGGATGGTTTAGTCGAAAACTATTGGCAGCAACTCGATAACGAATATTTCCTGCGATACGACGCTCACAGCCTCGCCTGGCATGTCGAAACCATCGCCAAATCCTCGGCTGCCGATTTCCCGATCGTCGCCACCCGTTACAACCCGGATATTGGCGGCACTGAATTCTTTATATATTCACCAGACCGGGGGTATCTATTTGTGGTCCAAACCGGTGGCTTTGATCAGTTGCACCTTTCGATTGTGGACGCGCGTATCCACACAACGCGGAATGGATTTGCTCTCAACACTTTCGTGGTGCTCGACTCAGATGGCGAACCTGTGTGCGACCGCGAGCTCTTATCAGATATGCAACAGGCCATGCGTCAACAACTACTGAACCCTCGTGAAGGACGCGACATTCGCATGGTTCGCCTACCTCGCCGCCTCAAACATTTTCCCATCGAGACAAAGGTAAGTTTCAGCTCAGCCGCAAACGGACAGCAAACAATAATGGAAGTCGTAGCGCAGGATCGCCCCGGACTGCTTTATCAGGTAGCGCGTGCATTACAGCATTGTCGAGTTAATCTCGTAACTGCCAAGGTGTCGACGTATGGGGAACGCGCCGAGGATATCTTTTTCCTTACAGATCTTGAACGACGGCCAATTGTAGACAAGGGCCAGCTCGAGCGCCTTGCGAATCAAATATATGAAAATCTAAAGATTACGACGCCAATCGACACAACTGACAAGCAATCCACCAGCGAGGAGCGAACTACTACCAAGAATATACGAAGTGCTAGTTAGCCCCTAAGGGATCACCAGCTTGCGTCCAACCTTAAGCTTGTTGTCGCTCAAGTTATTGGCAAAACGCAGCGTATCCATATGCACATCGTACAGTCTCGCAATCGCAGATAGCGTATCGCCCGGCTGTACGATATGCACACGTCGCTCGTCCGCACGCCTCGACTGATTGCCAGCAAGTTTGCGCCGCGTTGCGTAACGTTTTATCCCCTTGAAGATACCATTCGCAAGCTTTCGCTGGTAACTCTTACCGCGTAACTTCTTCTCTTCCGTTGGTGTCGAGATAAATGCAGTCTCGATCAGAATAGAGGGTACGTCCGGTGCTTTCAATACAGCGAATCCAGCCTGTTGCACCGTCTCAATATGGATTGGGCCAATGCGCCTGAGCTCCGATAGAACAGAAGAGCCTAGTTCAACACTAGAGCCGATAGTCGCCGTTTGTGAAAGATCGAGCAGCACTTTTGCCAGAAGATCATCTTTATCGCTTAGGCTGACACCACCGATCAAATCAGATGCATTGTGTTTGTTAGCCAAAGTTCTGGCCAAGGCGCTTGTCGCTCCTCGTTCCGACAATGCATAGACAGACGCGCCACGGGCACGACGCTTACCCGGTAATGCATCGGCGTGTATTGACACAAATATGTCTGCTTCATTCTCCCGTGCTATTTCGTAGCGTTCTTTTAGTTCTACATAATAATCCCCTTTGCGGGTCATGACGGCCCGCATAGTCGGCTCTGCATCCACAAGCTTCTCGAGCTGTTTCGCGATTGCAAGCACGGCGTCCTTTTCTCGGGTCTTGTAGCGCCGACCAATGGCACCAGGATCCTCGCCGCCGTGACCGGCGTCGATAGCGATAACAATGTAGTCACGCTTGGGCTTGGCCGGCTTCGGTTGGGGTGGCGCTGCGCTCCTCGCCTCATAAAGGTCTATGACGAGACGATGGCCGTATTGGTCATAGGGTTTAAGAACAAAGGTTCGTGGCCGCGCCGGCTGCTTGAGATCCAGTACAATGCGCAGCTTGTTGTCACCGTGAGCGCCGGTACGGATACCAGCGAGCACAGCCTCGTTAGGGTCGGGGGTTGGAAGCGCCCCGAGTAGACGACTGTTCTCTAAATCAACCACCAGCCGATCAGGGTTCTTTAGGATAAACACCCGGTGTTCGAGGGTCCCACTAAGATCAAACACCAAGCGTACGTGATCGGGAGCTCGCCATAGGCGCAGGTTTTCAACTGCGACGGTGGCACCTTGACCGAGGCCAGCGAAGAGGCCCAGGAATAACAAGAGCCCGAGGCGCGCGATTCTCATGACAGGTCGGTCAATAGGTCAGCACCCCGATCGGTACGAGACGTCAGCTGCACGATACGCTTATGGTCGGCTTTGTGGATGACAACGTCAATATCCGGCATCGGTAAGACCTCGGCGGCACGCTCCGCCCATTCCACCAGGCAGACGTTCCTATCTTTAACATAATCGCGGAATCCCACGAATTCCAGCTCGTCGGGATGCTTTAACCGATACAGATCGAAATGGTAGGTATTCTGACCGGCAACCGAGTAGGGCTCGACTAGCGTAAAGGTGGGACTCTTGACCACGCCTACATGGCCCAAGGCGCGTAGCAACCCGCGCACCAGTGTGGTCTTTCCGGTACCTAGCTCGCCATGCAGATAGATCAATTGTACTTTGGCGATACTCGGCGCCAATCGTGCCCCCAATGCCTCCATATCCGCCACTTCCGGAATTTCGATCTCAAGCTTCACGAATTGAGAGTCGATTCAGTCTCGTACGAACTAGCGGCAACAAATCAGAGGCCAGCAATCCGATTTCACCGTTTTCGTGTGCGGCGGCGTCGGCAGCCGTAGCATGCAGCCAGACGCCAAGCCGCGCCGCATCCAACCACGATAACCCCTGGGCCAAAAGAGCGGCAATGATTCCCGTCAGCACATCGCCCATGCCCCCGCTCGCCATACCCGGGTTACCGGCACCACATAACCACACGTCACGATCACCGGACTTGGCAATCAATGTTCCGGCACCTTTTAACACAATTACACCTCCAAAACGTTCCGTCAGCGATCGAACTGCATCGAAACGTTGTGCCTGCACCTCTGCGCTCGTACATTTCAGCAGACGCGCGGCTTCACCCGGATGTGGCGTCAGAACCCAGTCATCGCGTTTCATGGGATCCGGGGCCAAAAGGTTCAGTCCATCGGCATCAACCACCAACGGTTTGCCGGATTCCAAAGCGGTAGCCAACATCCTGCGTCCCCACTGCTCTCGCCCTAGACCGGGACCCACCGCGATGACGGTTGCGCGCTCAATAGCGGCGCGTAATTGCTTCACTTCCGATACCGCGTAGGTCATCAGTTCCGGTCGATTCGAGCCGATGTAGGCAGCATGGGCGGGATGCGTCGCCACCGTCACTAGACCCGCCCCGGTCCGGTACGCGGCCGCCCCTGCCAATCGCACTGCTCCACCCATACCCTCGGTGCCGCCAATCACAACCACATGGCCGACATCTCCTTTATGCACAGTGCGGCGCCGGTGCGGCGCCAAGGACAACAGTGATTGCTCCGTGATTCGTAGAGCAGAAGGGGTGACACTGCGATAGACATCAGCTGGCACCCCTAGGTCGTCGAACACCAAATGTCCACGAAAACTCGGACCTTCGCCGGTAAACAGGCCTGTTTTAAGGCCGATGAACGTTACCGTGACATCAGCATGAACAGCCACGCCCAACACACGTCCAGAATCTGCATGTAACCCGGATGGAATATCGATCGCCAGTACAGCCGCATCAGCCACGTTGATGGCATTAATCGCCACACGCCAGTCATCGGTGACTTCACGCTCCAAGCCAGTTCCAAAAAGCGCATCGACGATTAGCTCGGCGCCTTCAAGCTGCGACGCTTGGAATGGACGACAACGAACGCCTGCCGCTTCCATCTTCTCGCGAGCCGCGCGCGCATCCCCACGACGGCGGTTGGGATCGCCAAGCTCCAGCACCACCGGCATCAAACCTGCTTCCTGCGCGAGCTCTGCGACGACGTAGCCATCCCCACCATTGTTCCCTACGCCGCACACTACCGCGATGTTCCGAGCCCGCGGATAACGCTGCCGCAACAGCATGAAGGTTGCCTGGCCGGCACGGCACATTAACGTCGAGCCTGGAATTCCTTCTTGCGTTATGGCAATTTCATCCAGTTGCCGAGTCTGTTCGGCATAATACAGTGCTTGAGGTAGTTTCATCCTGTAATGTATTTTAACCAGGACAACGAAGCCAACCTAGAAGAAGTTGCCCATGGTGCAAGACTTCATCAACAATTGCTACGGTCGTAAACCAGACAGATGACAGACTTCACACGGCTAAGCAACGATATACGGGCCTGGGGGCGCAACCTTGGGTTTCAGCAGATCGGAATCTCCGATATTGATTTAAGTGCGGCCGAGGTCCGACTATTGAATTGGCTAGATGCTGGTCGTCACGGGGAAATGCGCTACATGACCGCCCACCAGACTCGTCGTAGTCGCCCGGCCGATCTGTTTCCGGGAACGGTTCGCGTAATCTGCGCCCGCATGGATTACATGCCGGCGGGAGTCACAGATGCTGACACGGCCCTGGCAGACCCCACTCTTGGTTTTATTTCACGCTATGCGCTGGGGCGCGACTATCACAAGGTCATGCGTAATCGACTTAAGCGCCTCGCAGACAGAATCGAAGGGGCGATCGGCAAACATCACTATCGCGTCTTCACCGACAGTGCGCCGGTGTTGGAGAAGCCTCTGGCCGAGAAGGCCGGCCTAGGGTGGATTGGCAAGCACACGAACCTACTGCATCGCGAGGCCGGGTCCTGGTTTTTCCTCGGTGAAATCTACACTGATCTACCGTTGCCAATCGATGCACCGGTCGAAAATCACTGCGGCCGCTGCCAAGCCTGTATCGATATCTGTCCTACCGGCGCCATCATTGGCCCATACGAGCTCGACGCACGACTTTGCATCTCTTATCTGACAATCGAGATGCGCGGGCCAATACCGATCGAGTTGCGGCCGCTTATCGGAAACCGTATTTTCGGATGCGACGATTGTCAGTTGGTATGTCCCTGGAACCGGTTTGCAAAGACTACGACTGAGCCCGATTTTGACGTTCGTCACGGCCTCGACGCAGCACAACTTGTCGACCTATTCGCATGGAGCGAGGCTCAATTCTTGACTCGAACTGAAGGCTCAGCAATTCGCCGAATCGGCTATGTATGCTGGTTACGAAATATCGCGGTGGCATTGGGCAATGCACCCACCAGCGATGTTGTTATCGCGGCGCTACAAACCCGACAGGATCATTCTTCGGCATTGGTACGAGAACATGTACGCTGGGCCTTAGGCAGGCATATCAGCGACCAGCCAGCGCCTACCCAAGAGTAGTTACAGTCGTAGCAATTGTGTGCGGTAGTGCTTTAGTTCTTCGATAGACTCACGCACATCATCGAGCGCTTTGTGTGTGTTCTTCTTGACCAACCCATTATAAACGTCGGGCTTCCACCGGCGTGCCAACTCCTTGAGTGTACTCACGTCAAGATTGCGGTAGTGAAACCAGGCCTCCAGCTCCGGCATACAACGCGCTAGAAAACGCCGATCCTGACAGACGCTATTTCCACACATCGGCGACCTGTTTTTAGGTACATAACGCTGGATAAACTCCAGCGTCTGTTGTTCGACATCGATTTCCCCCAACACCGACGTTCTCACCCGTTCGATGAGACCAGTCTCCGAATGTGTGCGTGTGTTCCACTCGTCCATACCGTCGAGTACCGAGGCCGGCTGATGCACAGCCAACACAGGACCCTCGGCCAGTAGATTCAGCGCACTGTCTGTAATAATCGTCGCGACTTCTAGAATACGATCGGTTTCTGTATCTAAACCGGACATTTCCAAATCGATCCAGATCAGGGCATGCGGGTCCTGCGTTCCCGAAGGTGCTTGCGCCATGAGCGATCTCCAGTTCTAATCTCTATTCCACGGGCCTCGGTTCAACGATGATATCACCGTAAGAGGGCACTATCATGATCGAATTGACAAAGAAGCAATGTAAGCCTTGCGAGGGGGGCACTGCGCCGTTGACAGAGACGGAGGCGAAGGCCTTGCTTCAGCAGACACCGGAGTGGTCACTGAACGAAGGTGGTACCGAAATTCATCGTGCCTACGAATTTAGCAATTATTACCAGACAATGGCCTTCGTCAACGCCCTGGCCTGGATCGCACACCGAGAAGACCATCACCCCGATATCGAAGTGGGGTACAAGCGCTGTCACGTGCGTTACAGCACCCATTCAATTGGCGGTCTGTCGGAGAACGACTTTATCTGTGCTGCGAAAATCGACGCCCTGGTGGTCTAGTTTGCCCGCTACTGGCTAGGCTGCGTCTTAACCCCCTAACCTTTCTTCTACGTTAATACTCCACGACTGCTACATCGGCCGCCGTGGGTACACTCTTGTTAACGTGGAGAAAACACATGAATACACAGCAACTGAAGCGTTCCATCGTTGTCGTGGCCTTGGCCGCCCTGTTACCGATCGGCTGTTCGGTAAATCTATCACCAGACAAACACACCGAGCTCGACGATGAGACACGGACATCACGCCAGCAGCAAACAAGCGCACCCGAGCCAAAACTGGTATTGCGTGAATCAGGTCAGTCGACCACTCGTCAAGAACAGGTCACTATTGTAGATAGCCCAGCACCTGTCGCTAAGCGAATGGGCGAAAAACGCTTGGATAGCCTCGTTGGCATAGCCACGTCAGAAGAAACAATGCGCACGCGTGACTTGCCCTCAATACGGTATCCGAGCGAACCCATCGACCGCGAGACGTACAAACATTTCGATGACAACCCAGTTAAGCGCGTTGCCGAGCACCCAGTTTCAACTTTCAGCATCGATGTAGACACCGGCGCTTATGCTAACGTACGCCGATTCCTACAGGCGGGTCGTTTGCCGCTCGAAGACGCGGTGCGGGTCGAAGAGTTAATTAATTATTTCTCCTATAAATACTCGCAAGCAAAAGACAAGAGTCGTCCGTTCCACGTCACCACCGAGATCGCGCCCGCGCCGTGGAACTCCAAGCGCCACCTGTTACACATCGGTATTAAGGGCTATGACGTTTCGAATACGGACCTGCCGCCCGCCAATCTTGTTTTTCTCGTCGATGTCTCCGGGTCCATGCGCGCCCCTAACAAGCTTGAACTACTGAAGACATCCCTCAAGCTCCTAAGTCGGCAACTACGAAGCGAAGATAGAATCTCGATTGTTGTCTATGCCGGTGCTTCCGGTGTTGTACTCGAACCTGTAACTGGCAACGCCACCGCCAAGATCATGTCTGCGCTGGATACGCTTACAGCCGGTGGATCGACCAACGGCGCCGCCGGTATTCGGCTGGCTTATGCAATGGCCGAGCAGGCGTACATTCGCAACGGCATCAATCGCGTCATTTTGGCAACCGATGGTGATTTCAATGTCGGCACCGTCAATTTCGAGGCCCTGAAAGATTTGATCGAACAAAAACGAGAGACCGGCATATCGCTAACGACGCTTGGGTTCGGTACCGGCAACTACAATGACCAGCTCATGGAGCAGCTGGCTGACGCTGGCAACGGCAATTACGGGTACATCGACAATCTCAAAGAGGCGCAGAAAGTACTCGTCGACGAGATTTCATCAACCATGCATACGATCGCCAAGGACGTAAAGATCCAAATCGAATTCAACCCCAATGTCGTGGCCGAGTACCGGCTGATCGGCTACGAGAACCGCATCCTCAAGCGTGAAGATTTTAACAACGATAAGGTCGATGCTGGCGAGATCGGCGCCGGCCATACGGTTACCGCGCTGTATGAAATCGTCCTGCGGGGTAGCGATGCCCTCTATCTGGAGCCCGCTCGATATTCTCCGCAAACCAAGGGCACGCATAAACACAGTGACGAACTCGCATTTGTGCGCATGCGCTATAAGCTACCGGGTGGCGCAAAGAGCACCCTAACCGAATGGCCGCTTATGAAAGGCGATGTGACGACAACTATTGCTGCTACCTCTGATAATTTCCGCTTCTCGGCCGCAGTCGCCGCTTTCGGCCAGCTACTGCGGGGCGGGATATACACCGGCGATATGACCTATGCCGATGTCGTCGAACTGGCGCGGGACGCACGCGGCCGCGACCGCTTCGGTTATCGTGGCGAATTTATCCAACTCGCAAACCTTGCCCAGACGCTGGCGACGGCAAACAAGCAAGCGCGGCGCTAAAACGGATCTGACGTGAAGCGCTTGCGGGCCCAGGGCAAGCGATTCTTTCACCCTGATAATGCCCAGAGTTTTAAACTCGGCACACGCGGTTTGCCTAGGTGTGTATACTATAGTACGATCTATGTATTAATTAGTACGTGCCTGAGTGCATGGCCAAATCAACCATTCCCGCCGACGCGCAGCCGTTACCGGACCCGACCACCAAACCCGGGCGCACCGCACTCGCGAAAATGATTACGAGGCTGTTCGACCTATGGGATTTGGACAGTCGTGAGCAGGCTGCCCTGCTCGGCCTGTCTTCTGGAACCCGCTCGACCGTGAACCGATATCGCAAGGGCGCGCCGCTGCCGCCACACCAAGACTTGTTGGACAGAGTGGGTTACTTGTTGGGTATACATCTTGCGCTGCGCTTAATCTTCCCGCAGAACCGACAGCTGGCCTATAGCTGGGTCAAAACGCCAAATCGGCGGTTCAACGGTAAGACACCACTTGAAGTTATGCTCAGCGAGGGCTTTCTCGGGGTCGTGATGGTACGGCGGTATCTCGACTTCGAGCGCGGGCGCTAGTGTTCGAAGGTCTTTTCACCCAACTCATCGATTTTGACGCGGATTTGTTTCGTAACATAAAGGGCATGCGCGTTTCGCAAGACCTGTTCGATGATTTGGCGGACCGTGCTAGCCATAGGGCAGTTGCGATGGCAGCCACAATGACCACCAAGCCGCATAGCCCATCACCCCTTCTTACTCGTCCTTTCGACTACGGCACCGCCCTCACTCACCCCTTTCAATCCGAGAATTGGCATGAGACTCGTTTTAGCGATGGCACCACGTTCGGGGTCTGGTATGGATCCCAACAAGTAAAGACGACGGTGTTTGAGACCGTATACCATTGGACGCGTTTTGTCCTTGATAGCTTTCCGGACTGCAAGGACACTATAATCAGCGAACGCCGTGTATTTCGCGCGCATTGTCGTGGGCTACTCGTGGATCTCCGGGACAAGCACCTAACGTTTCCACAGTTAATCAACCCCAGTAGCTACGAGTTTTCCAATCAGGTCGGTGCCTACCTCTATGAGCGACATGCCAATGGGCTGCTCGTGAAATCGGCGAGGTTTGACGGCATCAATGGCGACGTTCTTAATGCCGATGCCTTGTCTAACCCGAGAGACCACTGTTATTTGACTTACAGCTGGCGACCAGACACTCCGTACGCGAGAATTGAGCGCACGCCCGGCCGTGCATGGATGAAGCTACCCATCACACTCGGCTGAACATTTGTCGCCACTCAACTGCGCGCGGGTCGATAGATTGCGGCGACGATAACACCAGCGATAGCAAGCTCTACGATGCCGCCACAGATCCAGGCGATCACAAGCTTGGCCGGCAGCGGTTGCACCGCATACATAATGAGATCTCTTCCTACAAACACTAATAAACCAATTAACAGACCATAACGCAGACCTTCTGCCAGGCCCTTATCTTCGTAACCTTTAGTAAAGATGAAACAAAACATAATGGCCATAAACAACTGTCCAATCATCAGCCAATGGAAGTTGTTTTCCATATCTGATTCGCTACGCCACAGAGAGGCGGTTTTAATATAGGTATCGTGAAGCACGATGCCATGAAATACCCATTCATAGGCAGCAACAAATACAAAAACTGCAACCGATCCGAGAACAAAACGCTGGACGTTCATATCACCTTCTCCTGTGCGATTTAGCAGACAGCAGCAGTCCCGCGGCGCTGGAAAGGTATCGCCGCAGCCTACAAAACGGTGCGTCGTGGAAAACTAGAATAGCTTCTTGGCAATCCCAAGTATGTCGTCAGCGATCGAACCATCCTTGTCGAAATCGAGGAAGGCAGAAAGACCGCTTAGCTGCGACGGCTGAGGGCTATCACCACCAAGAACCGCACCAAGTATATCCGGGCCGGAAGCCTTCTTGCCGAGTGCGCCCATGGCTAACGTAGCTGCCATTGGCAACATTTTCTTTAAGATGGCTGAACTTATACCGGTTTGTTCAGCCGCGCGGCTGGCGACATTTCGGCTAACGTCCTTGCTGCCAAAGATGTGGCCAAGTATGCCGTTGCCATCCTCGATCGAGGCCTGGTCGGAGATACTCGCTGGATCATCGATGTAGCGCTGATGGCCACCCTTACTAACCGCACCCAGCAGTGCGCCTAATCCATCTTGGCTGGATGCGTTATTACTAAGGCCACGAGCTACCGCGGGTAACAGTTTACCGAGCGCAGTTTGCGTCTCTGATTGGCCAAGCCCGAGGCTCTTCGATATTTCTGCGACTGCGGCCCCATTCTGCGAACTGAGTATGGTTTCTAGTATGTTCATCTTCGTTAGCTAAACTCCTAGTGGAAAGCACATAGTATGCACCCGAGCGCGGTCCCACAACAACAGGATCGGTACAACTACAGGGCCAACACACCGCGCGTCAGAAATCACGCCGAACTGACTTACTCGCGCATTTTGTCGACAGGGTAATCTGGATAGCGCTTCCTAAATGCCGCCAGACTTGCTTCGGCCTCCGTCTGCTTGCCCTGGGCCCGCAACGTAGCGATCTTTGCCAGCCACTCCTCAGGGGTCATCATTTCATCGACCTCCGAAGCCTCATCCAAGTCGCGTAATGCACCCTCGCTTTCCAGTGACCTGTTCTCTTTCTTAGGGCGCATCTCTTGCGACTCGGTACGTGTAGCAGTACCGCCGCTCGCTGGCGATCGCATACGCTCATCGGCGGTCTGGGCTGAGGCTGCCTCGGGCGCAGCCGGCACCATTTGTTTCGTCTCCCCCGTCTTTTGTGATTGCCGTCTGGTCTTAGTCAAACCCTCGACAGCAGGGGTGCTAGCGGCAGGAGGTTCAATCACAAGACTACGCTTAGCCTTCGAGGTGGCTTTTTGATCCACAGGTTGGTCAGCACGCAGCATGTCATAAGCTTCCCGTGCTTTATCGCGCATCAAGGGCGCCTGCTCTTCTAACGTCGAATCCAGCGAAGGCGCCGGCGCAGTCTCAGGCAGTACTGGCGTATCGGTCTTTTCGAATTCGAACATGAATGTTACTAAACCCACCGTTAACACCAACAAGGCTGCCAGTGAAGCCGGAATCATCCAGTTGTTTGCGAACGGGCTGCGGGCTGCGCGCGCTTGACGATGCACCGCCTGCCTCGCTCGTTCGAGGATACGAGTATCCAGCTCGACAGGTGATGTCTCTGTCGCGGTCGCCTTGTAGGCCCGCGAGAGCGAAGACCCACTCTGCAGATAGCTCTCGAACGCATCTCTATCCGGCTGCTTCGGACTCATCTAACTACCAACTTCATCCTTTATACTCACTTTAAGTTTAGCCACCGCATAGCGCAGACGACTCTTGGCCGTCTCCCGATTTACGCCTGTGACTTCCGCGATCTGTTCGATCGTAAAGCCTGCCTCTTCACGTAACAGGAAAGCCTCTCGCTGCACCGCCGGTAGTTGATCAATCGCCGTTAACAGCTGCTCACCTAGGCGTCTAAATTCGGCCTGCTGTTGTGGTTGTTCACGATCCGACGCTGGCAGTTCGTCGATATCGCTATCGCCCTCACCGTCTAGGATAACCACGTTAGAAGTTGAGGTCGGGTTGTTGGCACTCTTGCGATAGAAATCTATAACCCGATTGTGCGCCAACCGAAACAGGTAGGTCGTAAATTTCGCGCGCACCTCATAGCGTTCGCGTGTGCGAATCAGGTTGGTCCAAACATCCTGAAACAATTCCTGGGCGTCTTCTGCCTTTCCACATTGTCGCAATAGATAACGATAGAGGGCTCCCCGATGCCGCTCATAAACGATTTCAAAAGCACGAAGATCGCCATTACCATACGCGAGCATCAATTCCTCATCGCTCTTTTCGCCGTGCATCTATATTAACGTCAAAGGACTTGTCGAGGGTCATCCCCACTATCGCGCATGTAGGCCATGGGTCGCCCAAATATGGGCAAAAAATGGGTTTACGGGTCTGTGGTCGGGCTCGATGCTGTAAACAGCGGAATTCCCTCCCTTATGTTCTTCCTTTTCAGTTTGCTTACCACCAGCGCACCGAGCCAACTGCCGGTGATCGCCATTGGCGAATAATCGTTACCATACCGCTTAAACAACGTTGGTTCCGATTACAAAAATATGGCCACTGCCCCCCTATCGGGGCCCAACCGACCACATAACTGCGTCGCCATCGCTACGCTTCACGCCTCCCAGCGAACGCCCGGGCCAGTGTTCCTTGATCGACATACTCGAGCTCGCCACCCACCGGGACGCCGTAGGCTATACGGGTTGCACGCATTTTCCGCGCCCGTACGAGCTCACTGATATAGTGCGCCGTTGCCTCACCCTCCACCGTCAAGTTCGTCGCCAGTATGACCTCACGGATCACTCCCTCGTTTAGCAGCACCTCCAGGCGAGGGATACCGAGTTCGTCAGGGCCAATACCATCGAGCGGCGACAAGTGTCCCATTAGAATAAAATACAATCCTTTGTACACACCCGCCTGTTCAAGCGACATTAGATCGGCCGGCGACTCGACGATGCACAACTGGGAGCGATCTCGACGTTGCGAGCTACAGATCGGGCAAATCTCGTGCTCACTAAAATTGTTACAACGATTACAATGGATCACCCGATCAAGCGCATGGCATAGCGTATCCACAATCTGTTTAGCTCCCTCGCGATCTCGCTCAAGCAAATGCAAAGCCATACGCTGAGCACCCTTGGGACCAACCCCAGGGAGCCGACGCAAAGCCTGCTTAAGGTTTTCAATCGCCGGGGCTACAGCCCCTCGATCGTGCTTATCTGACATGTAGTACTGCTTAGAACGGTAGGTTAAGTCCTGGTATGTTTAGACCGCCGGTTAATCCAGCTAACTTTTCCTGACTCGCCTTTTCTACTTTGCGCACAGCGTCATTGACGGCCGCCGCGACCAAGTCTTCCAATACCTCCTTGTCATCATCCATCAGACTTGAGTCGACTTGGATCTTTTTGACGTCGTGACGACATGTCATAGTCACACTAACCACACCACCACCAGCAGTCCCGGTTACCTCGATTTTCGCCAACTCTTCCTGCGCACGGCGCAAGTTTTCCTGCATTGCTTGCGCCTGCTTCATAATATTGCCAAGTCCGCCTTTCATTACTTATCCTCCAACTGACCCATTCCAGATGGTGCTACGCTGTCAGCTTTTGGGTCGAATAGAAGCTGGATTCACACGTGCATCAAATCGCTCTTCCAATGCCTTTATGTTTGGGTCATTGTAGATTGCATCGACTGCCGCCTTCTGGCGAATATCCTCCATACGCGAGCGTTTCTGCGCCGGCGTCTCTCCGTTAGGCCGACTAACTCGTATGTTTAACTGCATGCCTGTGCCATAGAACTCTTCCAAGGCCTCACGCAGCGCGGCTTCGCGCTCCTTGTTGTAAAGCTGTGCGCAACTCTCGTCCAACACCAACACCATATCGCCTTTAGCGAAGGATTCTACCGTACTATTATGTGCCATCTCCCGCACAAACCCGTCAACTTTCAATCGCTCGACAACACTTTCCCAGTCACCTGGTGAGACTTTCGGCTCACTACTCGCTACGCTACCGACAATGGTGTCCGAGGCGCTAACCTTAGTTGGGGTCTGTAAATTCTGCTTTGCGTCTGCATCCGTCGCCGGTCGAAAAGCCAGCATTCGTAGCAACACCATCTCAAGTCCGGTGCGTGCATCTGGCGCAAATGGCAAATCACGCCGACCAACTATACCGATCTGATAATAGAGCTGCACATCCTCAGGCGTCATACTATGTGCATTGGCAAGAATCGTTTCTTTGTCTTCGTTAACACTATTGAGTAGCTCCGCGTCAATCTGGGCGAGCGAGATCTGGTGCAATCTAAGCAATAGTTCACTAAGCACGGCATCGTGATCCACGCCATGCTCGGAAATCTCAGCGACTACCGCTACGAGTGCCTTCGCGTCCCCTGTGGACAAAGCACCCAGAAGCCTTGCGATCGCAGCCTGATCAATACTACCTAACATCTCTCGCACCTGGCTTTCGTCGACGGTACCGCCCGAGTATGCAATCGCCTGATCCAAGAGGCTTAAAGCATCCCGCATACTGCCATCGGCGGCGCGCGCCAGTAGCGCCAACGCGCCTGCATCATAAGGAATAGCTTCGGCCTTCAAGATCTTCTGCAACTGCGGCTGAATCAAGTCTGGCAATAACTTTTTAAGGTTAAACTGAAGACAGCGAGATAGCACCGTTACTGGCAGTTTCTGTGGATCGGTGGTAGCTAGCAGGAACTTGATGTGCGGCGGAGGTTCTTCGAGCGTTTTCAGCAGGGCATTAAAGCTATGGCCCGAGAGCATATGGACTTCATCGATCAAATATACCTTGAAACGACCGCGCATTGGCGCGTATTGCACGTTCTCAAGCAACTCGCGGGTATCATCAACTTTCGTTCGAGACGCCGCATCGACCTCAATGAGATCAACAAAGCGTCCTTCGTCCAACTCGACGCAGGCCTGACAAACTCCACAAGGCTGTGATCCCACACCTTGTTCACAATTGAGTGACTTGGCCAGAACCCGCGCGATCGTAGTTTTACCAATTCCCCGCGTGCCCGCAAATAAGAACGCATGGTGCACGCGATCATGGTCAAGGGCGTGTACGAGCGCCCGCACCACGTGTTCCTGGCCCACAACTTCCGAAAACGTGCGGGGACGGTATTTACGTGCAAGAACCTTATAGCTCACTGGCTTCGCCAACAGGGTCATGGATAAACTGGTTCGAGATCACAGGTGGGTGGCGGCTCCGGCCTGCCGCACCCCAGCACCCGAACTGGCCGCTGCGGCTGCTTCCTTCCGGACCTGACCGGGTTCACAACCTGTCGTCGCCGGGGGGACCGACCTTCGCCGCCATAGTCTCGATGCCGCAGTGTATCACGAAAACCCAAGGGCTGAAGACGGGAGACCAAGCACTGAAACTCAAGAGCCTGGGGTTCGAGTCCTTTGTCCTCGGACACGGCTAAAGACGGAAGACAGAACATCTAGGCACCGGGCTAATCTGTCCTCTGTTCTGATATGGCGGACACGGAAGCCGCTCCTGTGCATCCGTGCACTCGCGGCACTTGTGCGTCCACGCACATCGGGATTCGACCATTTCGATCGGGTTCGAATCGAACCGTCGCTAATCTACAAAAAGGAGGTCCGCACGGGACCTCCCTTTTTGTTCATGGCGGAGAGGGAGGGATTCGAACCCTCGGTACGCTATTAACGTACACACACTTTCCAGGCGTGCTCCTTCAACCGCTCGGACACCTCTCCGGTTGGCGCACTCGACACGAAAGTGTAGCTATCGACTACGGCAGTAAGGTTAAACCAGTTTTCGGAAGCAGCGCAATGCTTGGATAGCAACTTCAGAATTACGCCGATGCCCCACGTGCATCCCGCAAGGCACTTAAGCCAGCTTGCATAACATAGATGTCGTATCCCCGCTCGTTTCTGCTAATTCTTGTATGCTAGTGGATCACGCTTTATCCACTCCGCCAGCTAGCGCTTTAAGTTATTGATTTGGCGGAGAGGCAGGGATTCGAACCCTGGGTGGCGCAAGCGCCACAGCGGATTTCGAGTCCGCCCCGTTCAACCGCTCCGGCACCTCTCCAGACTATCGCGTCTTAGGCAAACGCATAAAGTAGCTTACGTGGACTCGCAACTGACCACAACCGCCACGTCTGGCTATACTTTCATAAGCCCTGCAAGCTTTGAATACTATTCCCACTGCAGCCATCGTGCGTAGAAATCACTCCCAACCTATCAGGCAGCCGCCGTTCTACACGGTCCTATCGCTAACCACATGTGTCGCCCTCGGCGCCTGTAACGGGCCTGCGGTTACGACGCTCGAGGCTCTGAGAGATGATGGCAAACTCATCGTTCTTACCCGCAATGCGCCCACAACCTTTTATGAAGGCCCAGAGGGCCCAGCCGGCATAGAATTTGACATGCTGAATGGTTTTGCTGACAGCCTGGGCGTGGAACTTGAGATGGTCGTCCACGACGATTTCAACCAAATGTTGCCAATGCTCACTAACGAAAAGGCGCACATAGCGGCAGCTGCCCTTACTATTACAGACGCCAGAAAGAAAATCATTCGATTCTCACCGTCCTACCAGGAGATTCATCAACAGATTGTATACCGGCTCGGCACAGTGCCGCCCAAGGACGTAGCTGATCTCGTAGGCCGACAGCTGGAAGTTGTGAGGGGGGGTAGTCACGCCGAACGCCTAACAGCTCTTAAGGACAACCATCCAGACCTCGAATGGACCGAAATCGATGATCAAAGTACGGAAGAGTTACTACAATCCGTATCGGAGGGTTTACTCGAGCTAACCGTTGCCGACTCGAACATCGTCGCCATTACACGACAATACTACCCAGAACTGCGTGTCGCTTTGACCTTGGGCAAATCACAACAACTCGCTTGGGCCTTTCCGCTTAGCGACGATAACAGCTTGTACAACAGGGCAACGCTCTACCTGACAAAACTTAAGAAGTCAGGTGAACTGGCACGACTAATTGAACGCTACTACGGTGCTTCTGATCGTTTTAACTACATAAACCTTGCAGTCTACCAAGCAAGAATCGAAAAGCGTTTGCCCAATTACCAATCGTTTTTCGAGCGGGCGGGCAGAAAGTACGAAGTAGACTGGCGATTGCTTGCAGCAATCGGCTACCAAGAGTCCTATTGGGATCCTCAAGCTGTCTCACCAACCGGAGTTCGTGGTGTCATGATGCTAACGCAGCCAACCGCCAAGCAACTTGGCGTGTTGAACCGCGTTGATCCGGGCCAGAGCATTGATGGTGGTAGTCGTTATATACGCATCCTGATCGACAAGATGCCGAGCTCAGTCAAAGAGCCAGACCGCACATGGATGGCCCTGGCCGCCTACAACGTCGGAATCAACCACGTGGCAGACGCCAGAATAATTACACGGCGGCTAGGTCGAAACCCCAACCGCTGGAACGACGTCAAGCAGTCGCTTCCCTTATTATCACGACGTACCTGGTATAAGAAGACCAGGCATGGATATGCGCGTGGGATAGAGCCAGTAAGGTTCGTCACGCGAATAAGGACATACTATGATGTGCTGGTAAAGATCGATAGCGAGATTGACTTTGCCGATGAGGTCGAGGACTTCGACCTACGGGCTCCGGCCATCTAACATCTTTGCACCAATACAAGCGTCGATAAGGCCTGCTTGGCTAGCGCCGATGCTCGAAGAACGCCCGCAGTCGTTCACTACAGACATCACCTAAAACATTGCCGCTAATCTGCGATTCATGATTCAACCCCGCGCCCTGCAACAGATTGAATGCGGATCCGGCGGCGCCAGCTTGTGCATCGGCAGCACCGTAAACCAAACGCGATACACGCGCCTGTACGATGGCCCCGGCACACATCACGCAAGGCTCGAGCGTAACATAAAGCGTTGACCCGAGAAGGCGATAATTGCCAACGCGATTAGCAGCCGCACGCAATGCAATGATCTCGGCGTGGCCAGTTGGATCGCGGGTATTGATGGTTCGGTTCCAACCTTCGGCGACGAGTTCCTCCTCAATCACTACCAACGCGCCTACTGGCACTTCGCCTTCTTCTTCAGCCCGCTCTGCTAATCTAAGCGCGTGACGCATCCACTTCGCGTCATCTGCGTCCCGGCATCGTTCGTTGTCGGTCATCATGACTTGGGAAAGATGGGCTCGCGCCATCGCCGCCACACCGCCAAGGTTACTCCCATTCGATCGTTGCCGGCGGCTTACCCGAGATGTCGTATACTACGCGGCTTATTCCGCGCACTTCGTTAATGATTCGCCTCGAAATCGTTGCCAAAACATCGTAAGGAATGTGGGCCCAAGTAGCTGTCATAAAATCGACTGTTTCGACCGCACGCAATGCGATTACGTACTCGTAGGCCCGCTGGTCGCCAACAACGCCTACGGACTTAACCGGTAAAAATACCGCGAACGCCTGACTGACCTTATCGTACAAACCGTTCCGCCTTAGTTCCTCCAAATAAATACTGTCGGCCAGTCGCAGCACGTCTGCATATTCCTTTTTTACTTCACCCAATATGCGCACGCCCAGGCCCGGCCCAGGAAACGGGTGGCGATATACCATGTCCCGTGGTAGACCCAGTGTCTCGCCCACGCGGCGCACTTCATCCTTGAACAGTTCTCGCAGCGGTTCCAAAAGCTGCAAATTAAGGCGCTCGGGAAGACCACCGACATTGTGATGCGATTTAATGACATGAGCCTTTCCGGTTTTCGCACCGGCCGACTCAATCACATCAGGATAGATAGTGCCCTGGGCAAGCCACTTGGCGTTTGTCCGGGCCGCCTGTTCCTCGAAAATCTCAATGAAAGTTCGGCCGATAATCTTGCGCTTAACTTCGGGATCGGAGACACCACTGACTGCGGACAAAAACCTGTCCTCCGCATCCACGCGCACTGGTTTCATATCAAGAACGTCAGCAAAGGTCGCCATCACCTGATCCGCTTCGTCCAGGCGTAAGAAACCATTGTCCACGAAAATGCAAGTAAGCTGATCGCCAATTGCACGGTGTAAGAGTGCTGCCACCACGGATGAGTCGACACCACCTGACAGACCGAGTACGACTTCATCATCCCCAACCTGAGCGCGTACCGACTCGATAAGATTTTCGACGATATGTTCGGCGGTCCATAACGCCGGACATCCACAGATGTCGTGAGTAAATCGTTGCAGAATTGCCTTACCTTGACGCGTGTGCGTAACCTCCGGGTGGAACTGTAGACCGTAGAAGCCGCGACGCTCGTCACTAATCCCGGCGAACGGCGCATTGTCGGTGCTAGCTATAGCTGCAAAGCCTGGTGGTACGACTTCTACCCGATCGCCATGACTCATCCAGACCTCGAGGGTTCGTACGCCACCGTTATATGCACCATCTTGTAGGTTGTCGAGCAATCGCGAACTGCCACTGACGCGCACTTGTGCGTGACCAAACTCCCGACGCGCCGACGCATCCACAGAACCTCCGAATTCGGCCGCCAGAACATTCATGCCATAACAGATACCGAGTATCGGTACGTTCATATTAAAAATCGATTTAGGCGGACGCGGTGTTTCGGACAGCGTCACCGACTCAGGCCCACCTGAAAGGATTATTCCGCGTGGTGCGAATGCTTCGATCGCCTCTGGCGACATGTCATAGGGATGGAGTTCACAATAAACACCAGCTTCGCGTACCCGCCGAGCTATCAACTGCGTGTACTGGGAGCCAAAATCGAGGATGAGAATTCGCTGCGAATGTGGATCTAACATAGGAGTTGGGCGCGTGCACGCATGACAAACTTCTCAACTAAGGGACTACCTACCACTATCGAGCTAAGGTTAGCCGTCCACATCTCCTACTAATTGGTCACGTTGATAGTTTGGCGCTTCCCGCGTGACCATTACGTCATGCACATGGCCCTCGCGCACACCTGCATTAGTCACCCTGACAAACTGGGCCTGACGGCGAAGATGGTTAAGGTCGGGACAACCGGTATAGCCCATACTTGCGCGCAGACCGCCCATGAGTTGATGTATGATATTAACCATTGAGCCTTTATAGGGCACTCGTCCCTCTACGCCTTCGGGTACCAATTTCGGCGTGCTTTCGCTGCCCTCCTGAAAATATCGATCGCTAGAACCCTCGCCCATAGCACCTAACGACCCCATGCCGCGGTAGGTCTTATACGAACGTCCCTGATACAGCTCTACCTCACCTGGCGTCTCATCGGCGCCCGCTAACAGACTGCCAACCATGACCGTATGCGCGCCGGCCGCTAATGCCTTTGCGATATCACCGGAGAAGCGAATGCCGCCATCAGCAATAATCGCTGTCGGCGTGCCGGCGAGCGCCTGCGCCACGTTGGTAATAGCCGTGATTTGCGGCATGCCGACCCCGCTTACCATACGCGTGGTGCATATGGAACCCGGTCCGATACCAACCTTTACGGCATCGGCGCCGGCGTCAACCAGCGCCTTGGCCCCATCAGGCGTGGCGATATTGCCACCAACCACCTGCACACCAGGAAACTGCCGCTTGACCCAGCGTACGCGATCGATCACCGCCTGCGAGTGTCCGTGAGCGGTGTCAACAACGACGACATCAACCTCCGCTTCCACTAGCTCCTCCACCCGCTGTTCAGTATCTCGACCAACCCCGACCGCGGCACCCACTCTTAACCGGGCATTATCATCTTTCACAGAGTTCGGGTGCTCAGTGGCCTTTTGAATATCTTTAACCGTAATCAAGCCCTTCAGGGCAAAATCGCCATCCACTACCAATACCTTCTCGATACGATGCTGATGCAACAGGCGCATCACCTCTTCACGGTCAGCGCCTTCTGCCACCGTTACCAAACGTTCCTTTGGCGTCATCACTCGGCTTACGGGATCGTCGTAGCGCGTCTCAAAGCGAAGGTCTCGGTTGGTGACAATACCGACCAGGCTGCCGCCCTCGGTAACTGGGACACCGGAAATTCGATTGGCGCGCGTCAACGCCAATACTTCACGAATTGTAGTATTGGGCGACACCATTATCGGATCCGTGATAACCCCGCTCTCGGATTTCTTCACCTTGCGTACTTCATCCGCCTGGCGCGTCGGAGTCATGTTCTTATGGATAACACCCAGGCCACCTTCCTGGGCAAGACAGATCGCCGCGGCAGATTCGGTAACCGTGTCCATTGCCGCTGACATTAGCGGAATGTTAAGTCGGATCGCGTCCGTAAGGGGGGTATCTAGGCTGACGTCCCGAGGCAACACCTTCGAATGCGCGGGTACCAGCAGAACATCATCAAAGGTAAGTGCTTCTTGGATAATCTCCATGCACTATTATATAGAGTCGAAACGCCTTGGTCCACTGGGCCCGAGAGCTGCTCCTAAAGATTCGTTGCCACGCCTTCCGACCCTGCTTTTTAGTTGTGCTGATTAGGAGTATGTTTCCAGGTATGCAGGAACAATTACCACTACCAACGCAGCGCGAGATCTATAGTGTCGCTCGCCTAAATCGCGCTGCCAAACGCGTGCTCGAAAGCGGCTTTCCTGTGGTCGTGTGGGTCGAAGGAGAAATCTCCAATCTTGCTCAGCCCGGCTCGGGCCATACCTATTTTTCGCTAAAAGATGATCGAGCACAGGTGAGGTGTGCGTTGTTCCGCACTCAACTGCGGAGAGTTGGAACAACACCTAGCAATGGGGCACAGGTCTTAGTCCGTGCGCGTGTGAGCCTCTACGAAGGGCGCGGGGAATTCCAACTTATTGTGGAGGAGCTTGAGGAAGCGGGCGAAGGCGCCCTTAGGCGGGCACTAGAAGCATTGAAACGACGTCTTGCCGATGAGGGTCTGTTCGATTTGGCGCACAAAAAACCGCTCCCGTCACTGCCTAAACGTATCGGCATCATCACCTCGCCCACCAGCGCTGTCCTTTATGACGTCGTCACCACGCTACGACGACGTTTCCCCGCAATTGCTGTTCTGCTTTATCCCATACCGGTACAGGGCAGCGATGCGGCGAACGAGATTATGGCGGCGATAAATCTCGCGTCGGCCCGCCGTGATTGCGATGCGCTCATACTCACACGCGGTGGTGGATCGCTTGAAGATCTGTGGGCGTTCAATGAGGAAGTCGTCGCGCGGGCAATCTATAGTTGCCAGGTCCCTATCGTCTGCGGAGTCGGCCATGAAACAGATGCTACTATCGCTGATTTTGTGGCGGACGTTCGCGCGCCGACGCCAACCGCGGCGGCAGAACTATTGAGCCCGGACCAAAACGAATGGGCCGGCCATTACCGAGAGAAGGAAAGGCGTTTGCTGAGAGCGATGCAAGAAACGCTCTCTGGCAAACAGCAAAAACTCGACTGGCTTAACGCACGCCTAGTACATCCACGCCAACGTATCATCTTGCTAGCGGAACGTTTGCACAACCTGAGGAGACGCCTGCGTTCAGCTACAGTTTCTCACATTCAGGCTGTGTCTACCCACCTCGCCAGCCTACGTGCGCGTCTCAGTCAGGTTTCACCTGCGACACGGGTGGGACAGCTCACACAACGATGCGCGCACCTCGACCGTAGATTTCATCTTGCTATCGACAACAATATTAAACGTCACCGACAGAGGCTTGCCGCCGTCGTCCAAAACCTAAATACCCTAAGTCCGCTAGCAACCCTCGAGCGTGGTTACGCAATAGTGCAGAAAACAGATGCCGCCACGATCATCCGTGATGCCAGGGAAGTGAAAAGTGGTGATGGGGTTACCGCCAAGCTCGCCCGCGGTCGTCTTGGCTGCATAGTGCAAACAGTAGATGAAGAATAGCTCGCCGACGGCGGCCATGATGCTAGGCGTTTATTTCGAAGTCCAGATCTTGATGGTCTGGTCACGGCTGGCCGAGGCCAGTCGCGCACCATCGGGTGAAAATGCCACCGCGTGGATGTAGCCCTTATGCCCGTTTAGTGTTTTCGCTACGCTAGCATTTTCCGTATGCCAGAGCTTGATTGCGTTTCCGCCACCGGCCGTTGCCAACCATTTGCCATCCGGCGAAAAGGCAAGGGACAGCACTGCCTGGCGCACGCCAGACAATGTCCGAATCAGCCTGCCGCTACGCGCGTTCCAAAATTTTACTACGTTCTTTGAGCCGCCCGAGGCAAGGAGTCGGCCGTCAGGCGAGAACGCCAGTGACAGCACCACGTCTTTATGTCCCCGCAGGGTTGCTATTTCTCTACCGTGACTAAGATCCCAAAGTTTGATCTTGCGGTCTGCCCCACCGGAAGCAAGCAAGCGGCCATCGGCCGAGAAAGCCACCGCCTGTACGTCATCGCGGTGGCCTTCGAAACTATAGACTAACGCGCCAGTGGCTACGTCCCATACGAATACGACACGGTCCTTGCCGCCAGCCGCGAGCATATTTCCAGTCGGGGAGAACGCCACGGTATAAACTGCGTAACCGGGCCCTTGTAATACCCCACCGCGGCGTCCAGTGGATGCGTCCCAGAGCCTGATTACACCATCATCGGCCCCCGACGCGAGCCACACACCATCGGCAGAGTATGCGACCGAGTTGACCGAGTGCCGGTGACCACGCAGGATCCGGCGCAGCTCGCCTGACTTGGCATTCCAGACCCTTATGGTCTTGTCGTAACTCGCTGACGCCACCGTGTCACTGTCCGGTGAGAAGGCGACCGCGTACACCCAATCATTATGACCGCTAAGGGTATGGGCCACTCTGTTCGGGAGTCGAACCTCGTTTGTAGCGTCTTCAACCGGCGTAACAACATTAGTTCCAAGATCTTGCTGCGCGCTCGCAACCTTGGTTTCTGATTTCGCCGCTTGACGTTTGCTGGGCTGGCGCTGTACCGCCGCAGAAGATGAGGAGGAAACAATGCTCTGCCAGTAAGAGACTAGCGTCGGCCAGTGTTGCGGCAGCTTAGGACCGTAGAAGTAAGCACCCGCTCCTGCGGCAATGATGAGGGTCGCCGCTACCAGGCCGCGACCACGGCGACGCGGTTGTGGTTTGGGGCGCTTGGCAACAACAACCGGTCTCGATATGGTTTTCTTGGTAGGTTGACTGCTCTTGAAGGTCGCGACCGCCGGCATCGCCCCCGTGCCAGCACGTCCCTTACCCATCAATGCATCCTGAAGGTCTCGTGCCGTTTGTGGTCGGTCGCTTGGGTTGATGCTGACCGCCCAATCAATACAATCGAGCACGTAAGGCGGATACTCCCCTTTGCCGACCACGATGGCCGCCGGTAACGGGTCTCGTTGATTCTTGCGCAATGCCTGTTGACGATCGGTTGAAGGAAGCGGGCGCTTGCCGCTGATACAGCGGTGCAGGCTAGCCCCAATGGCATAGATATCGGTCCAGGGCCCAGGTTTACCGTTGTCTGGATATTGCTCGATCGGCGCATAACCCGGCGTCAATGCGACCACCTGGGCATGCCCAGGACCTACCAATGCTTGTCTCGCCGAGCCGAAGTCAATCAGCATGGGCGTACTGTCCTCACGCAGATAGATGTTTTCCGGCTTGATATCCAGATGTAGCATCCCGGCCTCATGGACGGCGTTGAGGCCGTTCATGATGGGCAAAAATATCCTCAGCAAGGACGCTTGATCCAGTTTGGGGCCGTTTTGTTTTAGGTATTGGGCCAGGCTTTCACCCTTCTCGTATTCCATAACCATATAGGCGGTGCCGTTCGCCTCGATGAAGCGTAAAACACGTACAATGTTCGGGTGTTTAAACCGTGCCAATGACTGGCCCTCGGTCAAAAACTCCCTCAGGCCACACTGGTAGGTCAGGACGGTCTGGTCGTCAGAATCGGGGATAATGTCGGTGCCGCCTTTGCGATGCGCGAAATCGTGCGGTAGGTACTCCTTGAGCGCCACTTCGGTACCAAGTTGGACGTCGATAGCGAGATAAGTGACGCCAAAGCCGCCGTGGCCTAGTACGGACTCGATCGTGTATTCGGCCAGCTGATACCCTGGCGGTAAGGCGTCTTTATGATAACGGCTCATATTTCGATGCTGCTTCCCGGCAATGGGTGGCGCAAATTGCGACTAAATCCATGGCGAACCGCCTATATTTCGGGGTTCCGTGGCGTCCCCGGGTAGGCCGTGCAACTACAGTGCCAGCTTAGTCCCCGACCATCAGGCCGCATTTAACATACTAAGAATAGCCATTAACAAGGCCAATCTGGTCCCCTAATGTCCCCGGGGCTTGCCGGCCCGGGGTCGGCGACGGCCGCTAAATGGGTTCTCACCTGCCCTGAATTCGATCTCAACGGGGGTGCCCTCCAGTCGAAACCCGGTTCGCACCGCATTAGACAAATAACGGCGGTAAGTGGCCGGCACCGCCTCCACGCGATTCCCGTGAATAACCACCAGCGGCGGATTCTTCCCGCCCTGATGGGCAAATTTGAGCCGAATTGGGCCACCGTTGGCGCGCGGCGGCGAGCTTGCCTGGACCGCGCCCTGCAATACCCGATTAAGTTTAGGCGTGGCCAGGGTTCGGCGCGCCGACGCAAATGCCCGATCAACCGACGCGAACAGCACCCCCACGCCGCTGCCATCACGGGCCGAAATAAAGTGCTTCTTCGCAAACCCTAGAAACGCAAGCTTGCGCTCCAATTCAATTTTCAGCCAATCACGCGTGCTTGCATCGGCACGGTCCCACTTGTTGACAGCAACCACCAACGCGCGGCCGCGCTCCAGAATAAACCCGGCTAGTGCCGCATCCTGATCGCCGATACCGGCATCGGCGTCCAACACGAGTATGACAACGTTGGCAGCTTCAATTGCCTTCAGGGTGCTGACCACCGAGTATTTCTCCACCACCCCCTGGACCTTAGGACGGCGACGAACACCAGCGGTGTCTATCAATACATAGTGACGGTCACCGCGTTGCAGTGGTACCCGGACGCTGTCACGCGTGGTACCGGGCTTGTCGAACACAACGACCCGCTCTTCACCCAAGAGCGCGTTAACCAAGGTCGATTTACCTACGTTAGGTCGCCCGGCCACGGCGATCTCAGGAATTTCGACCGTGCGTCCATTGTCTTCTACCGCCGGTAGACCAGACAATACCTGTTCCATGAGCGTCAAAACCCCATCGCCATGTGTGGCCGAGATGGCAAACGGCTGGCCCAGACCCAGGTCATGAAACTCGGCGGTGGCAAGATCGATCGACATGCCTTCGGTCTTGTTCACCACCAACCACAGCGGTGCCCGTTCTTTTCGCAGTACCGTCGCCCAATCATGGTCCGTTGCATTGATGCCTTCGCGACCATCGACGAGTAATAGGATGGCATCGGCCTCATGCAACGCCTGCTGCACCTGCTGTGATGTGAGCAAGGACAACGATTCCTCCCCCTTACCATTTGACCTGGTCGGCAACACGTCCGCTTCGAGACCACCCGTATCTACCGCTAGGTAGGGCCGATCACCGAGCATGCCGGCCCCATATTGACGATCACGCGTCAGTCCCGGCACGTCAGCCACCAATGCCTGACGCTGTCCGGTTAAACGGTTAAACAGCGTAGATTTACCGACATTTGGCCTACCTACCAGTGCTATGACAGGTTTCATTGCTCAATGGACTTACGAAGGTACGGTCTAGTCATCGGGACGTTTTGATGGCGAAACATGGGTGGGAACTCAGACCTGGGTCGGTGCGCTTACGGGTACCGGCCAGCTCTTTCGTCCTTTATATCAGTATAACCGGTCGGCGACTTCGGCGCCTCACCGCGGTTAACGCTGCTTGCTGGTGCCGGTTTGTATTTCCAGTGCCGCTAGCTGGCCCTTCTGACTCTGAACAAATAGCATGCTACCGGCTGCCGCCCCGCGGCTTCGGATAGATCCATCCGTGACTCGCATGCGCGCGGCGAACTGGCCGTTGTCTTTCGACAACCAGTGGACGTAACCGGCGACATCGCCGACGGCAACATACTCAGCCACAAGCGTTGGTGCGTTCAACAAGCGCGCGCGTAACTTATCCTGCCTCCACAGACTGGTACCTGTTGCTTGATCCAAGGCGAGCACATTACCGCTCTCGTCGGTGAGGTAAATGTTTTGTTGATCAGCATCCATACCCGTGTAGGTCGAAACATCGCGCGACCATAAGGTGCGACCCGTACGCATATCGATCGCCACGATGTTGCCTTGGAAACTCGCGGCAAATAAGGTGCTCCCCACCACCAGCGGCGTCGAATCTACATCTACTAGGCGCTCGATCTCGCTGCTACCGCTAGGGTGTGCCACGGCCCGTTCCCACAACAAACGCCCGCTATCGATTTCGAAGGCAACGATCTTGCCACTGGCAAACCCGGATAACGCCACGCCGCGGTTGATGATCGGCGAGCTCGTTCCCCGCAGACTTAGTGATGGCTCAGTCCGCTGCTGCATCCATAGCCGGCTCCCATCTCGCGACGAGAGGCCAAAAATCTTCCCATCTATGGTCTGTACAACGACCACACCGGAAAGCGCTACAGGAGGCGCCAACACCTCACTCGACACAGGACTAACCCAACGGTTGGCGCCAGTAGTTGGTTCGAGGGCAAATACCTGGCCATCCTTGCTGCCAAGCAAAACGAGGTCATCTCCAAAACCAACCCCGCCACCAATCGGTATCTTTGTCTCAACACTCCAGATCTGTTCCCCGCTGCCGATCGCCAGTGCGCTAACTCGCCCACTTGTATCGGCAACGTAGACGATGTCGTTATGAACCAGAGGCGACAGTGACACTAATCGCTTTTTGTCACCCCGGCCAACCTGTTTAGACCATATTCGCTTGACCTGTGCCGTCGGTGAAAAATCGGTAAGGGGCGCCGGCGGCTCTACAGTACTCTTAGCGCTGCAGGCTATCAGTAGGCCAAGCGTAGATATCACCAAAAGCTGTCTCATTCACTGACCTCCGGACCGAGGGCGTCTAGTTTCATACCTAGCGTCGATTTGTATGGTGAAAACTCATCGAGTTCCTGCAGCGCCATCCGATAGGCCTCACGCGCCGATTGCTTATCACCCTTTATCGCAGTGAGATCACCGCGCAACTCATGATAGTCCAACTCAAACCCGATGATGTCGCTAACATCTAGCAAAGACAACGCGGCATCCACTTCACCCGCGTCCGCAACAATGCGCGCTAACCGCAAGCGTGCGGCATGCTTAATGCCGTCATCAGTTGCGTTATCGAGCGTCCACTGAAGCTCCCGCCGTGCGTCATCTTTCTTTCCTTCTTCCAGACTAACCCGTGCCAATATCATGGCAGCCAAACCCGCGTAAGGTGTTGCTGCATAGTCACCCTTCAAGGAGTCACTTGCTTCGCGAACCTTGTCAAAGGCCTTATCTCGATAGTTATCAACCAAACCATCATAAATGGCTGACGCCGCTTCGGCTCGTTCCTGCTTGTGCTGAGACCAGTACTTATTGCCCACAAGGATGGATAACCCCAAGGCAATGCCCAACAACAACGCGTTGCCATAGGTCTTCCACCAAGTCTTTAGCTGTTCGAGTTGGTCGTCTTCTGAGTAGGAATCAGTCAATTTAGCCTCCGCTCTAGAGCCCTTTCAGCATCACGATAGATGCCTCTTCAAATAGTCACTAATCTCATCGTGAGCAATCTGTTTTTGCTCTGCTCCATGCGTACGCAAGTCCTTTACGCTGACCATCTTGTCTTCCCGTTCCCGTTCGCCGAGAAGCAATGCGAACTTAGCGCCACTCTTGTCGGCCCGTCTAAGCTGGCTTTTGAGATTACCACCACCGCAATTACACTGAACCAATAGGCCCTGGTCGCGCAGTCTCTCTGAGAGCCTCATGCCTTGCCGTTGCGCCGCCTCACCCATTATGGCGACATACACTTCAGGGTTAGGCTCAGGGCCAACAAGACCTTGTTGGTTTAGCAGATCTACGAGCCGCTCCATGCCGATTGCGAAGCCGGTACCGGGCGTCGGCTTACCACCCAATTCTTCCACTAGACCATCATAGCGCCCGCCACCGCACACGGATCCTTGCGCACCGAGCAGATCAGTCGTCCATTCGAACACGGTATGCGTGTAGTAGTCGAGCCCACGAACTAGTTTGGTGTTAATCACGTACGGAATCTCGGCATCAGCCAGATAGGCCTGCAGGCCTTCGAAGTGGGCGCGCGACACGTCATCCAAATAATCGAGAATGCTCGGTGCGGCCATAATGACGGGCTGCATTTCCGCGACCTTACTGTCGAGGACCCGCAACGGATTCTTGGAAAGACGCTGTACGCTATCCTCGTCCAGCTGGTCCCGGTGGGACTCTAGATAACGGACCAGATCCTTACGGTAGGTGGCCCGCGTGTCCGGCGTACCGATGGAATTAATCTCCAAGGTCAATCCGCCGATGCCAAGCGCGCGCCATAATCTTGCTGTCAAGAGTACAAGCTCAGCATCGATGTCGGGGCCAGGCATGCCAAACGCTTCCACATCAATCTGGTGAAACTGGCGGTAGCGCCCTTTCTGTGGCCGTTCGTGTCGAAACATGGGGCCACTATGCCACAGACGCTGGACCTGATTATGCAATAATCCGTGCTCGATGCCAGCACGAACAAGACCCGCCGTCGCCTCGGGTCTTAACGTAACACTATCTCCACTGCGATCTTCAAACGTATACATCTCCTTGCCAACGATGTCCGTGGCCCGACCGATAGACCGCGCGAACAACTCGGTCTTCTCCAACAGTGGGGTTCGGAATTCACAGTATCCGTAGGCGTTTAGAATAGTTTGTACAGTAGCCTCCAAGCGTTGCCAGCCAGCCATAGCTTCTGGTAGCAGGTCATTCATTCCACGAATGGCCTGTATACGCCTACTCATTGGATTGTCCTCAAGGGATGAGAATCAAAAGGGCTGGCCGACGGCTTGTTTGCAGATATCTTCCGGTCCAGATCTTTAGTTATCGTTGGCCGCAGAGGCACCTAATGTAAAGCGCGCGACAATTCCGTTCTTATACCTGCTCGCATCAAAATATTCACCATCAAACTCGAGGTCGACACCATCTGGGTTACCGAGAAACACATTGAACGGAGGCGTTCCCACCAGCGTCACTATCTGTCCTGCCGGCAATAGCGTATAGAGCAACTTATTCTCACGGGCATCTCGAATGTCAGCCCACGAAGCCTCACGGGTGTATACCACAAGCTGGGCACTCGCTGCGGGCGACGGTGTCTCAACCATCGACGGCAAAGTGGTGCCCTCGGTCGCAATCTCGTCTGGCCCAGCTTTATATAATGATAAGGCCTGTCCGCTCTCGGAAATATCGGCCTCACCTAGAGAGGGAATCAGCATCGCCGGTGATTCGGCGCTTGCTGTGAACTCATCCGCCGGCCCGGGGTTGGTCTCGCTATTAGGTTCCATCCCCGCAATATCGGGACCTAACAAGTCTTGCGCTGGTGACGACACGTCCGCTGTATCTGCGTCCACGGTCGTGGTTGGCGTATAACTACGTCCTTGCCACCAAACGACTGCGAGTACTACCAATAGACCGGCCACCAAGAAGGCCGCAAACCTTACTGGTCGATCCTTCAGCGTTACCTCCGGTTCAGGACTCAGTGTACTTAGTCGAGTCCCATACTGGATGCCATTGACGCTGGCATAGGCCGCCAGGATATCGTCAGGCGATAGCTCTAGTACCTGCGCATAGCTACGTAGATAGCCGCGTACATACGTGGATCCCGGCAAGCTCGCGAAGTCATCGTTCTCCAAAGCATTGATCTGTGCCGTAGAGAGATTCAGTAGCTCCGCAACCTCTTCAGGACTGAACCCGAGTCGCTTGCGCGCATCACACAAGATCCTGCCAGGTCCGGCGTTGGCCGTGGCTTTAGCGTTCGAATTAGTATTTGGGTTGGTCATAAAGATCGTAACTAGTTAGTTGCCGATAGCTTACGCAATTCTTGCACCTCAGGTGAGTCAGGAAACTTACCTCTCAGCCGTAACGCATAGCTCGCCTCCGCGTCCTTTGCACGCAATTTCCCCTCTATCCTCACCGCAAGTAATAGACTCTCCGGCGAATCATCGGCAACCTCAAAGAATCGCTGTATAAATCCACGTGCAGAGTAAGTCTTGCCGGAGTCGTAGCTAATCTTGGCCATTTGATATAACGCTTCTCCACGTTTGGGATCGAGTTTTAGAACCTCTCTAAAGTAGGGTTCTGCCATAACTGGCGCCGGCTTCTTCATCAGGCACAAGCCGGCATTGAGGTTTGCCTGGACCGGCGTCGTGTACAGTGGGTCCGCCAGCGCGAGCTCGAATTGTTGCACTGCCTTGTCGAGTTCCCCACGCTGACAAAGGAAAGCCCCGTAATTATTACGCGCCTCTGAGTTGTCAGGCTCCGATTTCAGCGCCCGTCGGAAGTGCCTGTCGGCGGCGTCGTTTTCCTTGAGGCGCCACTGCAGCAACGCCATCACATTGTTTGCCTGCGAATCGTCTGGCGCCAATGCTAGTGCCTTGGAAATATTGTTCATGGCAATCTCCGGCTGTCCTCGCTGGAGATATGCCGCTGCTAACTGTGTATTCAGTATCACCACATTGTCCTTTCGGGCTTGCAGCGCCATGCGCTCTGGACTCGAGCCACAACCTATCAGCAGTGTACCTATGAGAATAGCACCAAAAATACGGATCATGGCGTCTGCACCCAGATCGGGCTCGCGGCTGAGCCCCGAGCGGTACGCCGCGTCCGATCATCGACTCGTCCTGCTAGCTGCCCGCAGGCTGCATTGATATCATCGCCCCGCGTCTTGCGGGTCACCGTCATCAACCCTGCACTCAGCAGCACCTCCCGAAAACGGTCGATAGCACCATTTGATGAACAACGATAGGTGGCACCGTCTATCGGATTGTACGGGATCAAATTGACTTTGGCCGGCACGTTAACCAGGAGCTTAGCGAGTCTGCGCGCATGCTCGAGACTATCATTGACGCCGTCCAACATTATGTACTCGAACGTCACCCTGCTACGCGGCGCGCCCGCTACGTAGCGTTCACAGGCGGCAAGCAGCTCACGGATCGGATACTTCTTGTTCAAAGGTACCAATCTGTCCCTTAGGTCGTCCGTCGGCGCATGCAGCGACACAGCCAGACTAACATGACAATGCTCACGTAGTCGGTCGATGCGGGGAACTAATCCAGCCGTGCTTAAGGTAACCCGCCGTCTCGATAGTCCGTAAGCATTGTCGTCAAGCATAAGCCGCATGGCTGAAACGACATTATCGAAATTGAGCAATGGTTCGCCCATCCCCATCATCACGACATTGGTTATCTTCGTTTCCGATTCAGACCGAGGCCCAAGCATCCTAGACGCCAGCCATAGCTGCCCAATGATTTCGGCCACACTGAGATTTCGATTAAAACCTTGCTTGCCAGTTGCGCAGAAGGAACAGTCAAGAGCACAACCTACTTGTGACGAAATGCATAGCGTTCCCCGATCGTGCTCAGGGATAAATACCATCTCAATGCAATTGGAATTTTCAAGCTTCAGCAACCACTTCCTAGTGCCGTCGCGAGCAAGCTCATCCTTGGCGATGGTAGGCGGACTGATGCAGGCAAATGCCTCTAATCGCTGGCGGAGCGCCTTACCCAAGTTAGTCATCGGCTCGAACGAATCACACCAGTATCGATGGATCCATTGCACAACTTGCGTGGCGCGGTAGGGTTTTTCGCCGAGACCGGCAAAGAACGCCTCTAAACCTCGTCGGTCGAGGTTAAGTAAATTCACTCTCGGATTTTGCCGTGCGGCGCTATCCATTAGCGCATTCGAGGACAGATCTCACCATCGGAAAAGAAATAAGCAATTTCGGTCGTCGCCGTTGCGGGACTGTCAGAACCATGGACTGCATTTCGCTCCACGTTCTTTGCAAACTTTGCGCGAATTGTTCCCGCGGTTGCCTCTTGCGGGTTAGTTGCACCCATAAGTTTGCGGTTCTTTGCAATAGCGTTTTCTCCTTCTAATACCTGTACAACAATTGGTCCAGACATCATAAACTTCACCAAGTCATTAAAGAATGGCCGCTCCTTGTGTACAGCATAGAAGCCCTCCGCTCGTTCCTTGGTCAATTGCAACATCTTGGCTGCGATAATCTGCAGTCCAGCTTGCTCAAAACAGCGATAAATCTCCCCGATCAGGTTCTTAGCCACTGCATCTGGCTTAATGATTGAAAGTGTACGCTCGATTGCCACCAAGAACTCCGCGAATACTTAAGACATCATTTGCAAGTCATTAAAGTAACAGGATATTTGGTATAGCGTCTAGTGCCCGGCGGCAATAAATGCGTGGCCGCACGAGTCTTAATCCCGAGGAATATCGAAGTGGAAGGCGGGTCGCCTTTTCCAGGCTCACTCCCTATGCCGCGGCGTGGCGCCCTATTTTCTTTAGACCGGCCTCAAATGTTGAAACTTTCCCCACACCCACAGGCGGTTTTCACATTCGGGTTATGAAACTTAAAGCCCTCGTTCAATCCTTCACGGGTATAGTCGAGCTCGGTCCCCTCGAGATAAGTAAGACTGTCCTCGTCAACGATCACCTTAAGACCACGACTCTCGAATACCTGATCCTTGGAGTCGATGGTGTCCGCATAATCGACCACGTACATAAGCCCCGAGCATCCGGTGGATTTCACCCCAATCCGTAGGCCTTCACCCTTGCCGCGGCGGGCCAGGTATGTTCTCACATGTGCTGCTGCCGCTTCAGTTAGAGTAACCGCCATTTAGTACCTACCTACATTATGCGCTCATGCGCGTGCCGAGCTAGACGTGCGTTGCGCTATCGGCGCGCTATTATGCCCCGTGCCCGCTCATTTTGTCGCGATGCGATTTCCCTGACGTTCTCTCGGCTAACGAGATCGCCCAACGTAATGCTGTTGAGAAACTCGTGGATGCGATCGCTAAGTTTCTCCCAGAGATAATGGGTTAAACAAGTCTCATCATCTGGGCACTTATTATCGCCGTCACAGCCGGTGGCATCGATACTCTCATTAATCGCGACCACAATCTGGGCTACCGAAATCTCGTTCGGATCTTTGGCCAGATTATAGCCGCCGCCAGGGCCACGAATACTATCGACCAGGCCATGCCGCCGCAGACGTGCGAACAGCTGTTCTAGGTACGAAAGCGAGATTCCCTGGCGTTGAGCAATGTCGGCCAGGGTCACCGCTCCCTGCTCGTAATGGAGCGCTAGGTCCAACATTGCCGTAACCGCGTAACGCCCTTTTGTAGTCAGCTTCATCCGTATTACCTTTTCAATCAATGGGTTACAAATCAGCCTACCTATGGTATTTAGTCAACGATTTGTCGCAGACGTTCCCTTCCACACCCAGAGCCCTAATATTCATTATACGCTATACTCTATTAGCATATTCTAATATATACAGGTCTCGACTAGCAAGCCCGCTTGCCACCGTGTCGCTGGACCGCCGTCAGTATGCCGCGAAGAATATTGACCTCGTTTTCGTCCAGACACGCGCGATTGAACAATCGATGAAGTCGGCGCATCAGCTTTCTCGGGTTTTCAGGGTCGAGAAAGCGGATTTCTTCCAGTACCTCTTGCAAATGACGGTAGAAGCGATCTATGTCCTCATTGCGCGCTAACGGCACATGTGCTTCGTGCCATTCGCGCGTTTTAGTGTTTTGCGCTTGGCGGCTAGCGCGCAATATTTCGTAACTCATAACCTGTACGGCGCAAGCTAGATTGAGTGAACTGTATTGAGAGTTTGCCGGAATACTCACGACGAACTGGCATTGATCAAGCTCAGCATTGGTTAGCCCCATCTTCTCTCGTCCGAAAACTAGCGCCACCGGCCCATGCTCGGCTTCTGCCACAAGTTGCCGCGCACCCACATCGGGTTCTAACGATGGCCACGGAATTGCGCGCGTACGGGTACTTGTGCCAATCACTAAACGCGAACCCTCGAGCGCCTCGGTCAGTGATTTGTTGCAGGTAATGTCCGCCAACACGTCGTCGGCGCCTGCCGCCCGTGCGCGCGTTTCCGGCCCGGTGTAATCGACAGGCGTCACAAGGTGCAGGGCATGCAGGCACATAGTCTTCATCGCGCGAGCCACCGCGCCGATGTTCCCGGGATGACTAGGATTGACAAGGACTATACGAATATTCTCAAGCGACATATTCATTCCTCATTAATCGCTACTGGACTCTAATCCAGCCGCAGTGGGTTTTCTCTTTGCATGTATAACGTGCGCTTATACAATGCGTGTCATTTTGATGTTTACCAATACCTGAGATCATAATGCACCCTCTAATGAATACTGCTATCAAGGCTGCTCGTCGTGCTGGCAACGTTATTATGCGTCACTTAGACCACCTTGAACGCCTCGCCATAGAAACAAAAGGTCGTAATGATTTTGTAAGCGAGGTCGATCACCAGGCGGAACTGGAGATCCTTGGGATCATCCATGCCGCCTACCCCGACCACGGCATATTAGCTGAAGAAAGCGGGCGAAAATCGGGAAACGATTATCGATGGATTATCGATCCACTAGATGGCACCACCAACTATCTTCATGGTTTTCCACAGTTTGCGGTATCCATTGCCATAGAGCACCGCGGTAGATTGGCGCAGGCCGTCGTGTTTGACCCCCTGCGTAATGAGCTGTTTACTGCATCTCGTGGTAGCGGAGCCCAATTGAACGAGCGCCGCATGCGCGTAAGCCAGATTGTGAATTTGGAATTCGCCCTGCTGGGCACTGGCTTCCCTTTCAGAGCGGAGAAACACCTCGAAGCGTGGATTAACAGCTTCCGCGTGTTGCTTACGCATAGCAGCGGCGTTCGCCGAGCCGGTTCAGCCGCACTTGACCTCGCCTATGTGGCCTGTGGCCGTCTAGATGGGTTTTGGGAGATAGGTTTGAATGCCTGGGACATCGCGGCCGGCGCACTGTTAATCGAGGAGGCCGGCGGGCTTGTCGGTGATTTTGCAGGTGGCCAGGAGTTTCTGGATACTGGTAATGTCGTCGCTGGAAACCCGCAAATCTACGGCAAGATATTACCCTTTATCCAGGCACACATGCCCCCAGATCTGAAACGCTGATACAATTTCAACTTGAATCAACTTCCGTAAATACGATTTGATCGAACGAAGCGGTGCGCTCCAGTAATTTCAGAGGGCGTACGATTCTAGGCTTTTCATCGTCAACGACCAAGTGCAGGCTACGTCCGGGCTCGTAGATACCCCTTGTCAAGACAAGGGTGGCTGGTCGTTGCAGGACTGGCATCGCCGGCAATAATAGTGCCTGCGTATAGCGCCGACCGGTGCTGGGCATATTGTTGGCGGCTGGTTTCGCCGCCACTGGTGTCACATTGGGCGCCAGTCTTTCAACGCCCATCTCGACCCGGTTACTATCGGGGCTCTTTATCCAACGCACGACACCAGCCCGCCACGTGTCACCGTCACTAGAGGCCTGTATTCCTAATAAATCGCCAACCCGCACGTGGGCACCGACCTCACCTTCGCGTGCCAACAACAATCCCCGTGCACTTTCATCGCGCAATTGCCAGCGGTCAACCGGAAAGACGTCCGGTACCGTGAGCTTGGCCTCCGAAAGCCAGCTGGGCGGAGCCGGTGCCTTGCTGGTCTCCGCATCAGCCGCGGCCTCCACCTGTCCACTCTCATCATTTCTGAATTTCGGTGGTACTTTTCTCGATGCCCGTTGTGGTTCTTCTGGCGCTTCTGGAATCTCCGCCTCGGGTGAGTTAAACGGTTTGCGGCCACCGCTAAAGAAATGCAAAGCATTAACCCCGGTGCACAATGCAAGTAGGCCACGGGTCTTTGTACGCGAATACACACGTTTCGGCGTCAGCCCCCAAAACTTGAGCATTCTTTTGAGTACATCCCGGCAAGCAATACTACTCATCTCCGTACCGAGGTTGAGAAAGCTGCCCGACTCGCCTTGTTCCAATCGTTTCATATAGCCATGAACGGTACGTGCAAGCTCGATCGTACTTAGCACACGATAATGGTCAGACCCTTGCCTCCGATCCTGCTGCGCGAAGGGCACGGGGGGTGCATCCGCTGATAGATCGATTAGAAAGCGGCCCACAGGGTCAGCTACGTTCGCTTGATCTTTGATCGTCGCCTTATCAGTCCGCGACTCCAGAAAGCTCCTAACATAATTGCATTCGTTCTGCGGGAGCTGGTAAGGATTGCAAACCGCGAGCAATACAATCTGCAGATAACGTTCCAAGATCGTTACCGTGCTTTTGTTCTCCTCAGATATTTCGATAGGATGAGTTAAGCGACCATGCTGCTCGGCGTATCGATACAACGCGTGTATCTCTTTCCACACCTCTGGTGGCGGTGGCATGTAAACCTGATACGAGCGCGCCAGCACTTCGCCCAGATACCTTAGCGCTCGCTCGGTCGTCGTTACTAATAGATTCTTCTTGCCCCACGGGCGGCGTGTCGCGTGGAAGTCATGGATAACACATTTGTAACCGATGGCCATCTCCATATGGAGCTGGCGGATGAACTCGGCCAACTTCCTCACTTCTGGTGACAACGGCAACGCCAAGCCAACGAACTGAGACTGCAGCACAGAAGAGACCATCGCCACTGGCCCCTTATAGAGCTCCATTAAATCGAGGCGGCTCTGGGTTGCCAGCGCAAGCCGATTCAGCGTATACAGGGCCTGATAGATATCCCGCGCAGCGTCCCCGCTGTCGGCGAGTGGCAGGGACTCGAGCCACGCACGTGCCTCTTTCGGGTTTGTCTCGGCTACCCAGGCCGACACTTCCTTTTCAGGAATCAATAACGCCAAGTTGTTCGCCAAACCCCGCTCCTATTATGGGAGGCTTTTAGGCCTTGTTTTATAGTATTATAGGCCACTAACATGCCGGCATCCGGTGCCACTTCCCCCCGGATGGTTGCAGTATTCCCTGCATATCTATAGGTATAGTCGCTAGCGCCATCACGTGGCTGGACGGGATGACGGCGGCATACGTGTGCAGCCATGTATGGCCGCCGCGCCTGGTCGGCGCTCATAACTTGGTGCCCTACCGATCATAACGGTTAAACTAGGGATAGCGCGAATATCTACCTGTCTACGAGTAGTATTTCCAAAGGAGGAATAGTCGTTGAGTATCGTTGCAATCGTCGGCCTCGGATATGTCGGTCTGCCGCTAGCGGTTGCGTTTGGCAAGAAACGAGAGACTTTTGGCTATGATGCCGACGTTGACAAGCTCGAGGCATATCAGCGCGGCGCCGATCCCAGCGGCCAGATAACCGCCGACGAACTGAATGCAGCCAGCAGGCTTACGCTCTCATCAGATCCCAGCGTACTAGCTAGCGCCGATTACATAATCGTAGCCGTGCCCACCCCCGTGGATAAGGCTCATCAACCAGACTTCCGACCGCTGCTGGCCGCGAGCCGCACCGTTGGCGCCCACCTAAAGAAAGGCTGTACTGTCATCTACGAATCCACGGTCTACCCAGGCGCCACCGAGGAAGTATGCATACCGGTATTGGAGCAAACATCCAATATGACGTGGAAACAGGATTTTCGCGTCGGCTATTCGCCTGAACGCATCAACCCCGGTGACAAAGAACACACGCTGCCGAATATTGTGAAAGTCGTAAGCGCAGATAACCAAGACACTCTCGAGCGTATAGCTAGCTTATACGAAGAGATCATCGTGGCTGGTGTCCACCGTGCCTCGAGCATAAAAGTGGCCGAAGCCGCTAAAGTGATAGAAAACACTCAGCGCGATCTCAACATCGCGCTCATGAATGAGCTTGCCATCATTTTCAATCGCATCGGCATCGACACCCTGGATGTATTGCAGACGGCCGAAACCAAATGGAACTTCCTTCCGTTCAGGCCTGGACTGGTTGGCGGTCATTGCATCGGCGTCGATCCCTATTACCTCACGCACAAAGCGGAAATATTGGGGTATCACCCGCAAGTCATACTGGCTGGCCGCCAGATCAATGATGGTATGGGCAAGTACATCGCTGAACAGGCGATCAAATGCATGATCCACCACGGCGGGCCTATAAAGGAGGCCACGGTGAACATCCTTGGACTCACTTTTAAGGAGGACTGCCCTGATCTTCGCAATTCTCGTGTCATCGATGTCATCAATGAGCTCAAGTCTTACGGCGTAAGGGTATGTGTCCATGATCCAGTAATACCAGGTGCCGAAGCCCGACGCGAATACGATATAGACCCCATGGACTGGGACGAGCTGCCGGTGGCGGACGCAGTGATTGTCGCGGTTGCCCATCAAGAGTTCATCGACAAACCTATTGCTGCGTATACAGACAAGCTCATTCCTAATGGTTGCTTCGTCGACGTCAAGTCTCGCTTTGACGCCGATGAGCTGCGTCGCGCCGGGGTGAGCGTCTGGCGACCATAGGCACGCATTCCCATCATCACCCCTATGCGTGTATCATTCGCGCCTTCAGAAAGAGGTTTGGAGCGCGGAGATTGACAATGACCTATGTGGTCACCGAAAGTTGTATCAAGTGCAAATACACAGATTGTGTCGAAGTATGTCCCGTAGATTGTTTTCATGAAGGGCCGAACTTTCTGGTTATCGACCCTTATGAGTGCATCGATTGCACGTTGTGTGTTCCGGAGTGCCCGGTCGATGCGATTTATGCGGAAGACGACCTGCCGGAAGAATTTCAGCATTTTCTAGAGCTCAACACCGAACTAGCCAAGGAGTGGCCAGTCATTACTGAAATGAAGCCGGCGCCGGCCGATGCGGCTGAGTGGGAGAAAAAGACAGATAAACTCCGATACCTCGAACGCTAGGCTGCGTTTTCCAATGGGTGCGAGCGCGCAGGCGCATCTGGGTCTAACTGCTATGCATGGAGGCAACGCAAAAAGATTGGCAGAACATTCTGGCCAACGGGTTACACCCGACCTAGCTTAGGTGCCATGGGCGACCCTTCGCCACGTCCCTCTGCTGGTACCGTACTCGCCTCCTACGGTGAGGATCCTCTGCGGTTAGTTTCAGAACAACTACTTGCAGAAGCGCAGCCGGGCCAAATCGACCTTAGCAACACCATCATATTGTTGCCCCATCACAGCGCGGTGCCGCGGTTCCGACGCGTATTACTTGACACGGCGAGCGACCTTGGGTTGCTGGCATTGTTACCACCTTACGTGGGCACCCTAGGCGCATGGCTACAGAACTTTGCCGACAACAAACATAGACGCCTAAGCAATACCGGCAGAGAGACCTTATTGCTTGAGGCATTGGCCGAGCACCCGCGACTAATCGAGCGTTGGGGCGCGTGGCCGCTTATCGATGGGCTGCTGAAATTATTCGATGAACTCAGCCTAAATAACGTCGGCTTACCCGACGAGCTCGATACATTTACGCACTTACTTGCCGATGCCTATGGTGTATCCGAGCCACCGCCGGCACCGCTCGGCGATGAGGCGCAGCTCGCCTTCACGCTTTGGAAGGCGTGGCAACGTGAGCTTAGAGATCACACGTCGCACGATATTACGCAATCCACGCTGACTGCCCTTAAACGGAGTCTCAGCCAGATCCGATCTGATGTAATTATCTATCTGATTGGATTCGTAAGCCTTAGTCGGGCGGAAATTGATTGGGTCCATGCGCTTCAGGCCCGCCGGCAGATGCGACTGATGTTTCACGGCCAAGCTGGTGGCCACCACTATCACCCGGATGCAACCATCACTCAGCTTCTGCAGCAACTCGGGCCACTGGCAGCACCCCCGGCGACAAGGTCGGCCTACGGCACCTTTCTGGACAACGTTTATAACGTAGATAGTGCAACAATGTTAGAACGCGCAAGGGCTCAGGCACGCGCGCAACCGGCCAACCCCGCCAACGGTCGATTAGTTGTGTGTGAAGCAGTCAACTTCGAGGAAGAGGCTCGTGCCGTCGATCTACAAGTGCGACGTTGGCGATTACAAGGCTTAAAGCATATCGGAATAGTGACCAATGACCGCAAGCTTGCGCGGCGGGTGCGAGCACTCCTGGAACGCGCCAACGTCTTTTTAAATGATGCTGCCGGATGGGCGCTCTCCACTACAAGCGCGGCCACCGCATTGGTTCGGTGGCTCGACTGTATAGAACAGAATTTCGCTCACACGCTGCTTTTCGATCTACTGCGGTCGCCGTTCGTATCTCTGGGCTTACCCCAAGACCAACTCAAACGAGCGATCGTGGCATTCGAGCAAGGCGTTGTCTTACGCCACAACCTTGCACGCGACATGGCTAGATACCGATATGCGTTACATTGCGATCGACAACTACTTGACGAGCGTTATGGTCAGGATACGGCAGCAATCATCGGTGATTTGTTGAATGGTTTAGGACACGCGGCGCGACCGCTTGGGGCGCTAGTCGGTGAACATCGGCGATCGGCTGGAGACTATCTAGCAGCACTAGAGAAAAGTCTACAAGCACTGGGAATTACAGTGCGCCATCACCAAGACGAGGCCGGAATACAGTTATTACGCGAGCTAGACGATATGCGTACGGCACTTCGCGGACGTCGTTTGCGCCTAAGTTGGTCAGAATTTCGCGAGTGGCTTGGACGCAACTTGGAACGTTGTAACTTTCAACCACCCATGAAGGGTGGCGACGTCGAACTAATGGGGTTTACCGAAAGCCGGCTGTATCGTTTCGACGGCGTAATAATCGCTGGCGCCATACGCGACAATCTTCCTGGACAGGTCGATCACCGAATGTTCTTCAACGACGGTGTTCGTACACAGCTTGGGCTACCCAGTCTCGGCCATCGTCGTAATGCTCTATTTCACGATTTCCGTCGCTTACTCGAGTCGGCCACACAGGTGACCATCACCTTGCGACAAGAAGACCAAGGTGAAACTGCGATCGCCAGCCCCTGGGTAGAACGTCTGCGTGCCTTCTGCCAAATTGCTTACGGTAGCAGCTTGGAGGATGAGGATTTCGCGCAGCTCGCGAGTTCCGATCTGACCCATATCGTATGCACCGATGAAACTGAAATGCCGCAGCCGCAAGGCTACCCCTCGGCCATCCTACCGAAAGCGCTCGTCTCGAATTCGCTTTCAGCCAGCGCCCATCAACGCATGATCGATTGTCCGTACCAGTTCTTCGCTATCGATGGGCTTTCCTTAGATCGGACCGATGATGTACGTGAAGAATTGGAGAAGCGTGATTACGGTGTTCGTGTACATCGCATCTTGCAAGCGTTTCATCTTGGGGCACCAGGGTTACCGGGCCCTTTCAAAAAGCGATTGAATCCGGACGCCAGAACGGAAGCCAAGGCGTTACTACTGAAAATCACTCGCGCAGCGTTCGCCGACGATATCAACAGCAACATTTTCGCACGTGGCTGGCTATTGCGATGGCAAGCAACCATCGATCCTTATCTCGACTGGCAACTACGCCGTGAGCAGCAGTGGCGCCCATTCGCCAGCGAAACCACTCAGCACCGCAGACAATCGGATGGTACGACCGATGTAATGCTAACGGCACGCATCGATCGACTCGATCAGAGCGATCAAGGGCAAGCGATTATTGACTACAAGACCGGTCGCGTCCCCGATACGGGGACCGTAACCAGCGGTGAAAATATTCAGTTGCCGTTCTACGCCCTGACCCTGGAGCACGCGGTCACACAAGCACTTTTTCTAGAACTCAGCCCTACCAAGGTCTTGGACCGCGTGCACATAGACGGCGCTGATCTAAACACCGTCACCGCCCACGTAAGAGATCGTATGCTGGCGCTGCAAGCGGCACTTGAAAAGACAGCTGCCCTGCCGGCATGGGGTGATGATCAGGTTTGTGCGTATTGCGATGTTCAGGGTCTATGCCGTAAGGAGATGTGGCTCGAAACGAGCGCCGAACCAGTTACGCCGTGATGGCCGCAAAAAAAAGGGCGATCTGGCGATCGCCCATGGGGGTTGTACGGATTGTCCGCTATCCTCGGCCCGG
>Ga0224508_10000097_pt1 | contig 99342 bp, 98 predicted proteins | sample SF_Jan12_sed_USG_4_FD_170157 | JGI IMG/M metagenome (GOLD analysis project Ga0224508, IMG submission 170157) | Sediment microbial communities from San Francisco Bay, California, United States - SF_Jan12_sed_USGS_21 | ecosystem: Environmental > Aquatic > Marine > Sediment | place: USA... | reverse complement strand
CAGCCCTGGGTTCATTGGCCGCTCTCGGTGCGCGTTTGAAAGAAGCCCGCTTGCTCAGAAACTGGACCCAGGCGGACGCTGCAACCAAAGCCGGGCTGTCCGAGAGCTCGATCAGAAAAGTCGAAGCCGGCTCGCCGCACATCACGGTCGGCGCTTACCTTGCGCTGCTCGACGTGCTCGGGCTACCGACGGCGTTCGATCGAGTCATCGCCCGGGGCGACGATACCCTGGGTGAGGCCCTGGGTCGTAATGCCATGCGTAAACGTGCCCGCGCACCACTTGCGTCGGATGCCGACGAGTTCGACATCTGATGACAGAGAAACTCTTCATCCACGCGGACCTCGGCGACGGCACGATCTTGCTCGCCGGTCAATTGATTGTCGACGACAAGGCCGGCCGCTTCAAGTACGCGAAAGCCTATATCAATCATCCGCAATCATTTGCCCTCGACCCGATCAACCTGCCCTTGAACGGAGACATCCATGTCAAACATCGCACCCGCGACACGCCGGCGATGTTCGGTGTTCTGATCGACGCAGGGCCCGACGAGTGGGGCAGGCGTTGGCTCACCAAGACCCGCCAACCACCTCCGGTCACACAAGTGGAATTCCTGCTCGCCGCCTCGGGTGAAGGCGTGGGCGCATTGCACTTTACGCCGAATATCGACGACCCGGTGCGACCGACGCCCGAGCGCCCGTTCGAGAACCTGGTACATTTGCAACATATTGCCGATGATATCGAGTCCGGCAACGAAGTCGACCGAGCGTTGGAGCCTTTCTTTTTCCACGGCAGCGGCATCGGCGGCGCGCGACCCAAGTCGCTCATCGAACACGACGGCCGCGAATGGATCGCGAAATTCAATCGCGACTCGGACCTGGTCGATATGTGCCGGGTCGAGCTCGCATCGATGCGCATGGCGCGCGAAGCCGGCATCGAGGTGCCGGATGTAGACCTCACGGAAACCGGTCGCGGGCCGGTGCTACTGGTGGAACGCTTCGACCAGTCCCCCGACGAGCAGCATCACCTGGTCTCGGTAGCGAGTCTGATCAACAAATTCGACATCACCGAGATCGACGAATCGACGATGTCGTACCCTGGCCTTACCCAGCTCGGCAAGCGCATCGGTCACCTGACCAGCGACCTCGGCGCGGTCGTGTTTCGCCGCATGCTGTTCAACGTCGCGATCGGTAACACCGACGATCACCTGCGCAACCACGCCTTCATGAAACAATCGTCGGTTTCGGACTATTCGTTCTCTCCCGGCTACGATATCGTACCCCAGCTCAGCCTGCAGGGGTCGCATGCCATCGCGATCGGCCCTTTCGGGAGCACCCCGACCGCCGACAATATCCAGGCCGCGGCGCAGCGCATGGGTGTGGCCGACGAACTCGCCCACGAAATCGGCGACGCGGTGCTCGAGGTGACGGCGACCTGGCGCGACTACATGATCGATGCTGGTCTCGGAGCACCCGATTTAGCCCAGCTCGAACGCTGCTTTGCGATGCGTGATGTCGTCGAACGCTGGCACGGCAAAGCTACCAAGGCCGCCGGCGTTTAGCGGTTCTCGTCCCGGATACTCCGAGTTTCGAACTCTTACCGGGTGAAATAGTGTTTCGACATTGTGACTACCCCAGTACCGAGAAGCTGCTGTCCTGGTTTATTTCACGCAGTCGCGAAAAGGTTCCGAGACTGATCTTGCGATTGACATACTCGAGGTCGTACTGCATCGGTTTACGATCGTGGTCATGGCCGGCTTCACAGTATTCTATTAATTCCGCCATCGCCTTTCCCGCGACGGGTGCATTTTTGAACTGGTTTCCGCTGGTACCGCAAGCCAGGTAAAAGCCATCGATGCACGAGCGATCATAAATTGGAATCCAGTCTTCGGTGACATCGTAAAGGTCGACACATCCTTTCATTTTGTTCGGGATACCCAGGCTTGGAAAACGTTGAGCCAGGCGCTGCGCCTGCAGGGTCCACTGGTCAGAGAAATCTTTATCGTAATCATCCGGATCGACATAGACGTGCTGGTCGCAGGGTGGATCTTCACTGCCGATAAGAATGTTGTTGCCGACTTCAGGACGTGTGTAAACGGCCGAGTCGCTATCCGATGTCACGCAGCCGGTGGACAAGTAATCCACACCCTCGGGTGCGGGTAGGTGTACAACTTCCTGTCGCAGCGCCCGGGTCGAAATATTCATGTCTTTATCAGTTCCCGCAAGCGCGTTAATTTGCGAGGAATGAGGGCCGGCAACGTTGACGACCACCGGTGCATCGATACGTGTGCCGTCGTCGAGCACCACTCCCTGTACTTTTCCATCGTTTGTCGGGATCTCGTTCACCCGGCTGTTAAATAGAAATGAACCGCCCACCCGCTCGGAAGCCAGCTGGATATTGCGGGTAGCGAATTGCGGATCCGTAATATAGCCACCATTTGGAAACATTATGGCGCCGTTTACCTCACCGCTGGTGGGCTCACCAAAATCGGGGTCATCGAGTGGTTTGGCGGGTGCAAAATTGGAAAGATCATAAAAAGGGAAGCGCTCAAGGATTTGTTGGTTGGACCAGTGCTCGTAAGTGATACCGAGCGCATCCAGGTGCACGAGTTGTTTTCGTAATCCTTCGTTTTGCTCGGTCTTCATGATCAGTGTGCCGCAGTCGATGAAACTTGCTAAAGGCTCGTCTTCAGGTGCCTGCAGGTATTGCGCCCACTCCTTCCAGTAGTGGTAGCCGTCATAGGCCATCGCACAGCCGTCGAGAGTCGAGTAGTAGAGCCGGATAATGGCGCAGGAATTCGACGTCGACCCGTACCCGGCCGCTGGAAGCATCTCGACATTCAATGTGCGACGTCCTTTTTTGTTCAATTCATAACCTATGGCCGCACCGATGATACCCGCGCCAATGATAACGACGTCGTAATTATTGTCAGCCATGTTTGGTTACCCGTTCAAAATGTGTGGTCTGCAGAAAATTTATTACTGATTTGCCGACCGTAATCGGGATCAGCATTGGGCCCCGGCGGGAGGCGTCGTTGGAATAGAAAGGCGCCGAAGGCTTGTTCAAGGAACGCCGGGATGGTGTTGAATTCTGCGTTTAGCGAGCTACCAGGACGGAGCAGTTAGCGTGGCGTACGACCTTGGCCGCGGTTGAACCCAGAAAATAATCCTGCAAACCGGGGCTATGCGATGCAATGATGATCAGATCGACATTTTTTTCCTTGGCTACATCAAGAATAGTGTTGTAAGAATGACCGGCTCGGACTTCCACGTCCATTTTCATGCCGCTTGCGTTGGCGATAGCCTTCATCTCGGTCCGAACGGCTTCAAACGAATCCTTGATTATATTGGCGGGTAACTGGGCGGCTGCCCAGGTTGGGATTTCCTCCACAACATTGAGCAAGATTATCTTCGCGCCCTCGGCAGAGTGTTGTGCGGCTAGATCGATGATTGACTTGCCTTCAACCACGTGGCCCATATCGATGGGTACTAGAATTGTATTGTACATGTTAGCTATGCCTCATCTGCAACGGTTAGCGAAATCTGCGGTAAAAACTGAATACTAACTGTGATGCCTACCGGCAGTCTATACATTGATTCATATCAATTTACCACTAATTGTCATCGATACATGATTTTAGCGGTAACCTTCAGGTAGGCCAACGTTGCTCTTGATTTTAACCAGTACCGATGTTGCCGGGTAATTGTTGGTACCCGTAGTAGCCTGGTTGCTGATCCCGCGGAGTGGGTGCCTGCCACAGTGCCGGCACCAGCTAGAGGAGAAGTGCGAATGCGGGAAGCTTTTTGCCGTCCTTAATTAAGCTTTTAATTCAGGCGCCGAGCTTCCCTTTTTTGCATTCACATTTCAATTACTTCATTACTGCTGTGGTTGCTGCTGCGGCTGTAATTGCGCTTGTGGCGTCATCATGCTGGTCCACGCATTTGGATCGAACCAGTTAAAGCCTGCAGCCGGGTTAGCATAACCCGCACTGGCAGTTCCACCCGGAATGTAGGCATTCGGGTTCATCCAAGACATATATGTATTGGGATCCATGAATACCTGGTAGTTAGCCGGGTTCATACCCTGCATGTAGGTGCCGGGATTCATGAATTGCATGTATGCCATTGGATTCATCATCTGCATGTAAGAAGCCGGATTCATGTATGCGCTATAAGCCGCGGGATTCATCCAGGCCATCATGTTATTTGGATCGGCAAACTGCATGTAGAACTGTGGTGTCATGAACTGGCCATAAGTAGCCGGGTTCATGAATTGTCCGTAGTTCATCGGATTCATGAAGACCTGGTAGCCTTCAGGACGTGCCAGGTTCAGGTGTTGAACGTTCGGAACCCCGGCATTCATCATGCCCATCCAGGCAAACGGGTTGGTCATTTCGGCTGATTGAGCCGGGTTAGTGGCCGGTGCATCGGCTGCGAACGCGCTGCCGCTGGTCAGGCCTATAAAAAGTATTAATGTAAAGATATATTGCTTGATCATGATTAGATCCCCCTTAAAGTTGAAGCGCCATTATATTAGTAAATCCTTATATACGAATAGCTATTCTGGGATAGACCGTGGGGTTATTGGGTATATATCCTCGCGGTGATCGAATTTTTGAGGGTTTACGGTTGCAGCGCTCTTTTCTCGGTTTAATATGCATGCAAGAGGGGAGAGACAATTGCGATGAAATTGATTATCGAAAAACCTTTCGGCCTGTTATTGTTCTGTAGCGGCCTGCTCGGTATCGAGCTCTTTATTATTTACCTGCTGACCGACGCGGGATTATTGCAGGTTCTGCTGGCCGAGGACTACAGCTTCATTTCACGGGCCATCCTGGGGATTTACTTCGTCGCCAGCTTACACGTGATGCTGGTGTCATATTACCTGTCGATCGAAAGCAATGACCTGAACGCAGATACCTCCACGGGCAAACTCCGCAGTAACGTGCAGCGCTACTTTTCGCTACTGCGGCAGCCGAGCAGCGAAAGCGACGACTCCAGCGAGATGCTGATCGATGTGCTTGACGGTCGCTGCCGCGGGCAATTCAGGTTTGGTTACGTGGTTGCCGATTTGATGCTCAAGCTGGGCCTGCTCGGAACCGTGATCGGTTTTATTTTCATGCTGGGTTCGCTGGTAGACCTTAACAGTATCGATATCAACGTGATGCAGAAACTGCTGACGCAGATGAGCGGGGGGATGAAGGTCGCATTGTTTACAACCCTGACCGGTATGAGCTGCGGGGTGCTGCTAAACATCAAGTACCAGCTGCTCGACTGGAGTGTAGACAACCTGCTCGATGACGTGCGTGAACATACCTACCAGGTCACGACCCGGTGAGAGTAACCCGTCGCCATCACCAGTTGGCAGATCCGTTTACCGATCTGCTTTTCAATACCCTGCTTGGTTTTACCCTGTTATTTTTCATTGCGATACTGTTCATGAACCCGATCGCCAAACTTGGCAATATTAATTACAAGGCGGAGTACATCATCACCGTGAGCTGGCCCGAGGATCAGCCCGACGATGTCGACCTCTGGGTTCAGGACCCTTACCGGGAAACGGTTTCCTACTTGCGTAAAGAAGCCGGTTGGCTGAACCTGGATCGCGACGACCGCGGCGATCTGAATGACACGGTCATGATCAACGGCAGGAAAGTGGTGCATCCGATCAACCAGGAAGTGGTTACGATTCGCGGCATTATTTCGGGGGAATACATAGTCAACCTGCATTACTACCAGTCGGTTAGCAACCAACCAGTTAAAACGGTGATCAAGATTGAAAAGGTCAACCCGGTGCTGCGGTTGGTGTATATCGATCAACTCGTCCTGAACAAGGTGGATGATGAAAAGACGGTGCTGCGCTTCGAGCTCGATGGCAACGGTGAGATCGTTGCCATGAACCGGTTATCCAAAATACTGACTCCGTATCGGCTTGATCCCGAACAGCTTGCGCCGGAATCGGAGCAACCGCTGTGACCGCCTCGTTACTTGCATTGGCCCTGGCCTATGTATTTTTGCTGTTCCTGGTACTGCTCGCCATCTTCAGAAGTGAAATTGGTCCAGGACTCAAGATGGTGCTGACATTCCTGTGTCTCGGATTCTACCTCTGGCATTACGATTCATTACAGGATTATCTCGGCTGGCCGGCGGCAGACGGGATACCCCAAAACTTTGAATTGATTAGCAGCATCGTGGTTGAACCGAATCTGAAAAGCGATGAAGCCGGCGCTATCTACCTCTGGGTCAGGGATCTCGACGGGGATCAACTGGTACCACGCTCATTTCGACTGCCTTATAAAAAGTTACTGCACCAGAGGGTTGACGATACGATGCGGCGACAGCAACAGGGAGAACGGTTTGTGGGCAAGCCGCGGGCCGGTGGTTCAGCTAACAAGACCGATATCGAATTCGAATCCATACAGCGCGATATCAAGTCAAACAAATCGAGCGCGGACCAGGGGGATGGTTGAATCCCGGCAACTATTTCTTGGCGGTTACCACCAGGTCTACACGGCGATTTATCGCGCGCCCTTCGTTTGTCTCGTTGGAGGCAATGGGCCTGGACTCGCCAAAACCGATATAGCCAATTTTGTAACCACCCGCAAGTGAGGCCAGGTAGTCTGCTACCGAGATTGCTCTCTTGGTCGAAAGATTTTTATTTAATTCGTCCGCACCGACGGAGTCGGTATGTCCCTCCACGGCAACTATTTCAGCGCCGACAAATCTTATGATGTCATTGACTTTTCTCAACATTGATTTTGATGCCGCTGGAATGGTTGCCGACCCAGATGCGAAATTCATTTTCTTGAGTCTGAAGATCAGTTTACTACCCTGCTGATAGACCGCGGCTTCATCATCAGGAAATTCTTGCACCGCCTGGTCCATCGCTTTCTGGAACCTGACCTGCATGGAAGACTTTTCCAGCTCCTGGTTTTGTAAAAGTAATGCACTCTCTGTTTCCTGTAAGTTTGACCGGGTCGATGCCAGCTCCTGGTTTTGTTGTTTAAGTGTGCCTTCCGTGTCCTTCAGATTTTTTAACAAACTACCGACATTTTCAGAAAGTATGGCTAAATCTCTATTCTGTTTAACTATTTTTAACGCAATATCCTCGGGCGTTCCCGGGGCGTTTAGAATTACGTCCATCACATCGGTCAGCAAAACCGAACTTTCCGTCGCCCAGGTTACGCTGTCCTCGTGAACCCTGGGGTTTCGAGGACTTTGAGCAATCAAATTCTCAGCTTCACTAACGTCCAGCAGAGCTCCCCTCAGCGATTCCGGAGCGAGGTCCTCTGCATCCTGGCTGACCGCTTTCTGTATGGCTCCATTAACGGCATCAAGCTCCCTGAACTGGACCGCTTCAACTTCCAGCGCGAAGTATTTCTTTTGAAACTCCGAGAACTCCTTCGGCTCAAGGGCTCGTGCAAAATCGTCTGTTTCATCCCTTAAATCTTCATCAACATCTGCCAGTATATCTGCCAAATCCTTACTGCTTTTCAAACCGGCGTCTAGTGCAGAATGCCTGGCCTCGAGTATGCGAAAAGCGTTGGGAGTTCGGGCCTCGGCATTATTCAATGCTAGTCGAAATTGTGCATCGCCGAGGGCCGATTTTTCCAGGATATAATCCGCTTGTTGGAAGCCTGACAAGCTTCGTCGAGCTTTCGCAAGGTACTTCGATCCTTTCACATATTCATCGTGGGATAGCAGGTCGGCCTGAACTATATCGGCTTCTTTCATTAATGCGGCAACCTCTGCAACTGCTGCTTCCAATTCAGCGATCGGTACCGGTTCGGCCTTTTCCGTGCTAGCGCAACCTGAAAGCGTCAGTGCGAGACCATAACAAAGAATTAATTGAAACTTTTTCATGCCGGATTTGCCCTGTGTTGTCTTTATGTTTGGTGATTTGGGAATGTTAGCTTTGTCATTGAACTGTGGAAAAAGCGACGTGCTGGATTAATAAAGCGAAATTTATCATAAGGCCTTTTCTATTAGTAGTTTTGAGTTGAGACAAATTTACTAAATTTCATTGAGTTGGTCAGGGCATACCAAAAAATGCCTTCAACATTGCGGCATGAAGATGTTCAAAATCAAACGCCCAGGCAATAGATCAAAACACTCTAACCCTGGTTATTTGCGCGCAGCATGATGAAACTACCGTAAAGGTAAGGGGAGTCGAGCATATCGCGCGTTGCCCGTTGCAGCATTTCATTAGCGCCGGCACGCACCACCGGGTTCAGTCCTGGAGCCTCGAGCGCCACCTCGATCCAGAGTGTCATCGGCGAAAAAAATACCTGGTCCGAAATGATCCATTTTCCCGGCGCAATCGGAATTAACGACTCGGCTTTCTGTTGCCAGCGACCGTCTTTCAGAAACAGGGCATAGGCGCTTTCAGTCAGTTGTGTCGCAATTCGGGTGGCTTCCTCGCTGTCAAAGCGTTTGCCGAAATTGAGAAAAGACTTCGCTACCTGGGCATAGTCTTCGAGTACCGCGTCAGCAGTCTTGGCATTGCCGGCAAATCGAATCAGCGAGTCGGCGCGATAGAAATTATTGCGCATGAATCGAAACAGGGTGCGGGCGCGTTCGGCATAGCGCGAATCGATTTCTGATGCCGTGATCAGCGCATCCAGCATCATCGCGTTCCAGCTGGCCAGGCGTTTGTCATCAATTGGCATGCTTTTGCTACCTCGAGATTGCAGTTTCTCGAGGATAGTCAGATTTTTTGCAGATTCGCCGGAAGCGCCCTGACCGGTCAGTGGTTTAATCAGGAACTCGCCGTTTTTGGTTTCGACAGGCCATAGTTTTAACAGGTACTCTAATTCCTGGTCTTCAAGCGCTGCGGAAAGTTGCTCACGACTCCAGAAATAGGCGCCGCCTTCCTTGTTATCGACGTCCACCGCGGACAAGCTCGACATATATCCACCATCGGGATGTTTTAAATTGTCCTCGACAAAATCGAGTGTGCGCTTAGCCGTATCTGCATGGCCCTGGTCGGGCCAGAATTCATGTGCCCGCAAATAGAGCATTGCGAGCTGAGCGTTGTCGTAGAGCATTTTCTCGAAGTGGGGCGTATACCAGTCTGGATCGGTGGTATAGCGAAAAAAACCGCTGTTGACGTGATCTTGCAGGTTTTTCGATGCCATCATGTGCAAGGTGAGTTGCACGAAGTCGACAACATCCTTATCGAGCTCCGGGTTCTGCTGGATGATTGTGAGCAGCGTATCGAGCTGCGGTACGTTCGGGAATTTGCTGGTATTACCGATGCCACCCTGCAATTCGTCTGCCAACAGCATGGTTTGCGAGACAAATGCGCCAATCATCTCCTGGGACGGAATTTGTGGTGCCACGAAAGCCTGGTTTTCCTGGTTTTGCATCTGGGTTTCAAAAAAGTTACGTGCGGCGTCGGCAAGCTGATCCTGGTCTTTTTGCCAGGCATCATCGAGTTCCTGTATTACATTGGCGAAAGTATTACTCGGCAAGTAGGTAAAACCGACAATTGGGTAACCGTCGGGGGTCAGAAAAACGTTCAACGGCCAACCGGCCGAACCGCGCGTTTTCTCGACAAAATCGATCAAGCGTCGATCCAGGTCCGGGTCGAGCTCGCGATCAACCTTAACCGCGATGTAGCTTTGATTCAGAAGCTTCGCGATACCCTCATCCTGGTAACTTTCCTGTTGCATCACGTGGCACCAGTGGCAGGAAAAATAACCAACCGAAACGAATACCAGGCGGTTGTCCTGCCTGGCATCTTTAAAAACCTCGGCCTGCCATGGCCGCCAGTTGACCGGATCCCCGGCATGTAACGCCAGGTAAGGCGAGGGATGACCGGCGAGCTGGTTGGATGCCCAGGCAGCGGGCAGTCCGAGGCTGATGATCAGTGCCAGGGATGTTGTTAACAGGATTCTGCAAATCTGCATAAATTGTCCGATATCAACAAGTCGTTGCTGTAACCGGGAATACTACCTCTAAGGTGGTATAGAATCTATATTAGAAAACTCTAATATACCAGGCCAGATGTGTTTCACTAAATAACCGGGAGTTCCAAATGCGGCTCATGCCTATGATCATTGTCTTATGCCTGGGATTGTTTGCAGGTCCGGGCAATACGGCGGAAGGATTGCAAACCATAACCTCGAAACGGATGCCAATGCCGCTCGAATATTGGGTCGACGGTGTTGTCGAAGCGCGTCAACAGGCGACGCTATCTGCCGAGGTTGTCGGCAAAATAGAAAGCGTCAATTTTGACGTGGACGATTTCGTCGAGCAGGGCCAGGTGGTGTTGACCATAAGGGACCGGGAATACCGAGCACAGCAGCAAAAAGCAAGCGCTGCACTCGACGAAGCGAAGGCCAATCTGCAGGATACGCAGCTTGAATTCAGACGTAACCAGGATTTACGCAAGCAAAAACTGATTTCACAGGCAGTACTCGACAAGGCCAGCGCTAACCTGAAGGCGGCAAAGGCGCGTGCGGCTTCGGCACAAGCAAATCTTGCCCAGGCTGAAGAGCAGTTAGGCTACACCGTGGTGCGCGCACCTTATAGCGGGGTTGTGGTTGAACGCCATGTCGAACCGGGAGAAAGCGTTGCCCCGGGCCAGCCAATTATGACCGGCTATGCCTTAGGGGAGTTGCGTGTCAGCGCCAATGTACCGCAATCGATTATCGGTGGGTTGCGCGCTCATGGTCTCGCGCGCGTGGTTCTGCTTGAGGATGGTCGCTCGGTCGAAGTCACCAGGATTACCATCCATCCATTCGCGAATCCGCAAAACCATAGTTTTCCAGTGCGACTGGACTTGCCCGAAATGAAACAGGACCTGTTTCCGGGCATGTTGGTCAAGGTGGCCCTCAAAATCGGTGCCACCGAGCGCCTACTGTTGCCGCAACAGGCACTGGTTTCCCGGGCGGAAGTCAACGCTGTCTACGTGCTTGATGCATCAGGGAAACTTTCCTTCCGACAGGTGCGTCCCGGCAATCGAATTGGCGACCAGGTTGAGATTCTTGCCGGGCTCGGTGAAGGTGAAACTATTGCGCTCGACCCGGTGCGCGCCGGAATCGAACACAAGCGCCAGTTGGATACTGCCCAATGAGCCAGTCGCTGGGTCCATCCGGTTGGGTGGCGAAAACCTTTCTGCAGTCCGAGATCACTCCGCTGTTGGCGCTGATCGGACTGTTAATGGGTGTTTTTGCGGTAATGGTGACGCCGCGCGAGGAAGAGCCGCAAATCAATGTTACCTTCGCCAATGTATTTGTGCCGTTTCCCGGAGCGACCGCATACGAAGTGGAACAGGTGGTCAGCACGTCCGCCGAGCAGGTGCTCTCCGAAATTGCCGGTATCGAACATGTCTACTCGGTATCGAAACCCGGTATTGCTATCCTGACAGTTCAGTTCGAGGTGGGTGAAGAACGCTCGCAGGCCATCGTGCGGCTTTACAACAAGGTGTTTTCCAATACCGACTGGTTGCCCGCCAACATGGGTGTCGGGCAGCCAATCATAAAGCCAAGAGGTATCGACGATGTACCGATCGTGGCATTGACGTTGTGGAGCCAGGATCCACAGCGCAGCGGCATCGAGTTGCTGCAGGTAGCACATTCACTCGAGGCCGAGCTCAAACGCGTACCCGGCACACGTGATATTTACTCGATCGGCGGCACCCGCCAGGCGATCAGAATACTGCTCGATCCGGTAAAGCTGGCTGGATTCAATATTGACCTGGAACAGGTCAAGGCTGGAATTCTTGCCGCAAACCAATCGCGCGATGCCGGTAAACTGGTGCGGGACAATCTTGAAATTAACCTGCAGTCCGGCACTTTCCTGAGCGAGGCTTCAGAAATCCAGGATCTTATCATTGGACTATCCGATGGCGTTCCAATTGCGCTTGGCGATATCGCTACCATCGAAATTACGCCGTCGCAGGCTGACCAATATGTCTGGTTCGGTACTGGCCCGGCGGCTACTGACAAGGGTATTAGTGTAAAAGGTCAATTCCCCGCGGTAACGCTTGCGATTGCGAAGAAACCGGGCAGTAATGCGATCGAGGTGGCCGATGAAGTGATTGGTCGTATCGATCAACTGCGCGGGATCGTGATCCCCGAAGGGGTCGAAGTCACGGTGACGCGTAATTACGGAGCGACCGCCAATGAAAAAGCCCTGACCCTGATTCAAAAGCTGGTGTTGGCAACCGCGGTCGTGGTGTTGTTGGTCGTGGTTACGCTCGGCTTGCGAGAAGCCGTTATCGTCGGAGTGGCGATCGTGGTCACGCTGGCGATGACACTGTTTGCGTCCTGGGCCTGGGGTTTTACCTTGAACCGTGTTTCGCTGTTCGCACTGATCTTTTCGATCGGGATCCTTGTCGATGACGCCATTGTCGTGGTCGAGAACATCCACCGGCATATGCAACTGGGTAAAAACAGCCTCGTCGAAGCGATCCCACTCGCCGTCGATGAGGTTGGTGGGCCGACCATACTGGCGACCTTCGCCGTGGTTGCGGCGCTGCTGCCGATGGCATTCGTAACCGGTTTAATGGGGCCGTACATGAGCCCGATCCCGATCAATGCCAGTATTGGAATGCTGATCTCGCTGGCCGTGGCATTCGTGGTAACGCCCTGGCTCAGTTTGAAATTGCTGGGACGAAAACCCCATACTACTGCGGTGGAACCTGCTGCCGGTCAGCCTCTATACCCGCTATTCAAACGCCTGTTCGACCCGTTACTGGACGATGTCCGCGGAAGGCGTAATCGCTGGTTGCTGTTACTGGTAATCATTTTATTGATCCTGGGCTCGCTAAGCCTCGCCGGATTCAAACTGGTGGTGTTGAAGATGTTGCCGTTTGATAACAAGTCGGAGGTCCAGGTCATTGTCGATATGCCCGAGGGCAGCAGCCTGGAGCAGAATGCACGGGTGATCACCGAACTGGGCAACTGGATTGCGACCGTACCCGAGGTCACCGATTACCAGGGTTATGTCGGTACCGCTGCGCCGATTAATTTCAACGGCCTGGTACGCCAGTATTACCTGCGTGCAGCTTCAAACCTGTCAGATATCCAGGTCAACCTGCAGCACAAGTCGGTGCGTGATCGCAAGAGTCACGATATTGCCCTGGCGTTACGCGAACCGTTACAGCGCATCGGCAATGCCCATGGTGCGAATGTCAAGATTGTCGAGGTCCCGCCCGGCCCGCCAGTGCAGGCGCCATTGGTCGCGGAGGTCTATGGTATCGACTATGCGGGGCAGATACAGGTTGCAAGAGATATCCGCAAGGTGCTGAAGCGCACCCCCGGTATCGTTGATATTGACGATAGCAGCGAATCGGAATCCGAACGCCTGGTGCTGGCAATCGATCGCGCCAAGGCGACGCGCCTCGGTCTGAACCAGGCGGTTATCGCGAATGCCGTTGCTACCCTGGTCGATGGCGAGGATGTGGGTTACCTGCATCGTGATAACCAGAAATATCCGGTTCCGCTGCGGCTCGAACTGGCGGAAGGTGACAAGGCGGACATCACCAGTATCCTGTCACTCAAGCTGCGCTCGGCGAACCGGGACCTGGTCCCGCTATCCGAAGTGGTAACCCTGCTGGAAACCCGCAACGAAAACAGTATTTATCATAAAGACCTGCTACCGGTTGTGTTTGTCACCGCCAATATGGCCGGCGAACTCGATAGTCCGCTATACGGTATGTTTGACGTATTGACGGAGTTGAAGCAGGAAATTGTGTCACCATTGCTGGACGCGCCAATCGAGCAGTACATGATCAACCAACCCGATAATCCATATCAGTACAGTCTGAAATGGGATGGAGAGTGGCAGGTGACCTATGAAACCTTTCGCGATATGGGCATCGCTTACTCGGTCGGGTTGTTGATGATTTACCTGCTCGTAGTCGCGCAGTTCAAATCCTACTCCGTACCCCTGGTGATCATGGCACCGATTCCACTCACCGTGATCGGGGTATTGCCCGGTAACGCGTTGCTCGGCGCGCAGTTTACCGCAACCTCGATGATCGGCATGATAGCGCTCGCGGGAATTATCGTGCGTAACTCGATTCTGCTGGTGGATTTTATCAACGAACAGTCGACTAAAGGGATGGATTTCAAGGAAGCAGTCATTCAGGCTGCCGCCGTCCGGGCGCGGCCGATTGCATTGACCGCGTTGGCGGCGATACTGGGCGCGCTTTTCATTCTTGATGATCCGATCTTCAATGGACTGGCGATAGCGCTGATCTTCGGCATCCTGATATCGACCCTGTTGACACTGGTCGTCATTCCGATGCTTTACTACACGCTCCGTTACAAGCATTACCTCTAGCGAGGATTTTCCCGGCCGAATTGCAGGGTCTGCCGATTAGCCTAAAAAATATGCACCTTAGGGTTTGTTTCATGGTATAGGTGCATTTGAAACTTCGAGAACATAACTTTAATCCCCGTTGAGTTCATAACTCCCCCCGATGACTGTTATAACCGATAGCGTCGATAGACCCGCGCTGGGTATCGTTCTGATGCTCACGGGCATCGCCGGATTTGCGCTGATGGATGCGACCATCAAGTGGTTGACTGCCGATTACCCGGTGGCGCAGATAGTCGCCTTGCGCAGCTGGTTTGGTCTGCCGCTGCTGTGTATATTTGCGCTGCGCGGGGGAGGGCCGAAGATGCTCAAAACAAGACGCCCGCTCGTCCATGTCGGACGCTACCTGCTGGTATTCGGACTCAGCTTCAGTTTTTTCTGGGCGCTTTCGCAAATGAAGCTGGTGGATGCGATAGCAATTACCTTCGCCGCGCCAATCTTCATCACCGCGCTTTCGGTACCGCTGTTGAAGGAATCGGTAGGCTTGCATCGCTGGGTGGCAATTAGTATTGGGTTTTGCGGTGTGTTAATCATGTTGCGCCCCGGTTTCGGCGTTTTCCAGTGGGCAGGCCTGGTGGTGATAGGCAGTGTCGTGTTTTATTCGCTACTGATGATTACCACCCGCGCTTACAAGACCACGGAGCAAACCGCCGCCCTGATGCTCTATCCGCAGTTGGGTATGTCGCTGACCGGAATTATACTTGTACCGTTTTTCTGGGTGACACCGAGCCTGGGTGATCTTGGACTGTTTGCGCTGGCGGGAATGTTCGGCAGCGTCGGGGTGATGTGTTTGACCCATGCCTTTCGCCTGGGGCCGGCGGCAGTTATCTCACCGTTTGAATATTCCGCGTTGATCTGGGCAACCCTGATCGGGTACCTGGTGTGGGGAGAACTACCCGATGCATTTACCCTCGTTGGCGCCGTCATCGTAATCTCGAGCGGGCTCTACATCATCTACCGTGAAACCGTCAAAGGTGGTCGCGTGCACACGGAGCCTCCGGGCATGAGCCCCGATGATACGGTGCAATGAATCTTCTACAGATCCCCTGGAAACTGCCTACGATTGATGGTGCTGAGCGGCTAATTTTGCATTGCTTACGGCGCAGCTGTACTGAAACGGCTAAGCCTGTTGAGATTCAGGATTCGGGATCTGTTTGCGCAATTTTCCCGGGTTCCACAGGTGCTGGATTGTCTACCGCCTCGGCTATGATAAAGAGGACCGCGTAGTCTTGCTTGATACAGCCTTCCACGAGTGGCATCGGGGCCCCTGGCGTAACTTTAAATGCTGCCTTCGGCGCATTGACAGGTGAACATGAAGTTACGCCTGCTGTAGGTGTATAGCGCGCGGTACGGCAGGGTAGATGCGTCACGTCGTAGAGCTTTGCGTCGTTGCCAAGTTCCCAACGCTGGGCACCGTTCTCGTCCTTTGGATAAACGGTTAGCATAGCGATTTTCTCCCGGTCGCCGGTGACGATATATTTACCAGCAGGTACCGGAAACACCGGTTTCTCCATGATCAGACCGTTTTCATCCAGCCACCAGTCTTCGATATCGAACTTCCATTGCGCGGGTGCGACACCGCCGGTGGCTTTCAGTTGCACCTCGTAGTTGGTCAGCCAGACTCCCCTGGGGCCTGGATCTCTGCGCCAAAGACCCCAGGACTCGGCACCAGTCCCGGAAGTGGCGCCAGCATTACCCAGCGCGGCGATGAATTGGGTCGGAACCCGCTGAAAGGTTGGTATTTCCTCAGCTGCCTGAACCGATTGACCCAGGGTGAGGGGCGTTATCAGCAACCCGACCACCAGCAAGATGATATTCATCAGTTGTCGTGCTGTGCCAATTCCCAGTCTGGTGACTCGCAGTGGAATCGATATGGCATTGTTTAATTTTAAGTGTGTGATCATCGCGATGTTCGAAACTATCTGGTTATTAACTAGGGTGTCGCGGGATCGGTCGGAGTGTCCCACGATCCAGGGTAACAAAATTTATACGAGGAGTATTTAGTTTCAGTTCACTTCCATCAAGATTCATTGCTATTGCCGCGTTCGCCCAGGGCTATACCAGAGTCTGCTCGGTCCGTCCGGTAGGGCACGTTCTATCCATACCAGGTGCAGGTTACCCTGTTCATCGAGGGCAATCGATGGGTGGGACTGTTCGCCATCTCCGCTAGCGACGGGTGGCGCATAATCCAGGCTCCATTCCAAATCCGGGTTATGGGCGCTAATCCATATGTCAGAATCGCCGCGCCTGAAATCGTCCCAGGCTATGACGAAATCACCGGCCTGGTTGCCAGCAGTCGCCGGATTGTAGTGCGGTTGCGTATCGCCTTCCTCGCCGTGCACCTTTTCGTTCGGACCGAAACTGTCACCGGCGTCGGCACCGAGCGCGGCAAAAATACCGTAACCCTTACCGCCTCTGCGCTTGTCCATCCAGGCTGCCAGGATTTCATCTTGCGCAAATGACGCCAGGGAAACCCTGGTGACACCACTACCCCGGTCATATTGATTGCGGTTGGAAAAAAATTCATTGAGAAATTGTGGTTCGGTGAATGTCTTCCCCGCATCCCTGGCATGACTGACCAGTAAGCGCGTATGCCCGGCTCGCCGGTCTTCCCAGGCGACACAAATTCCTGCACCGTTGACCGCGATGGCAGGAAACAGTACCGGCGTTTCCAGGCCGTCGGCTTCGACGGACTGGAGAGATTCGACGACAATCCGGTTAGCCTTGGTGACTCGAAGTGCCGCGATTTTGATAAACCATCTGCCATTATCCTGTTCGCGCCAGCTGGCAAAAACCCGATCGTCGAAACCTGCGATACTGACGTGGCTGGCCGCTGCTCGACTGAGCCTGGCTGGCTCGGCCAGGCCTTTCGCGGTCAGTATCCTGGCGAAAACGGATGCATCCTGTTCAAAGGCTAACACGAAGCGATTACCACTTATGGCATCGATGACCGGTTCGTATGCCTCGCTACCACTACTCACCAACAGGGCCGTGGGGAAGGTTTTCCGGGTCAGCGATTTAAATGTGGCGTAGATTTGTGGGTCTCGACTGCGATTGTCTTCCCAGACTACAGCAACCGATTCCCCGGTAACGGCGATATGTTTACGGCCCGAACCCTCAAGATGATGGTAAACAGCGTCAACTGGCGGACCGGTTACGCTGATTCTGCTATCGAAAATCCAGCGCTCAGAAGCCTGTATTTGGAATATGGCCAGAGCCAGGCATAATCCAGCAAACCTGAATCTCATTGCTGAGCCATAAACTCTTGTAACGGCATCGACTTGTAATGGTTCTCGAGAATGTAATCACCGTACAGGTTCATCTGGGCTATGGTTTGAAACCCCGCTTTTTTGAACAGGGGCTTTTGCTCGGGTGAGAAGAAAATAAATGTGGGCGTGCCGAGAATTCGGCTGCGTGTTGCAAATTGCATTTCGGTGGTTCTTTCTCCATTACCGAGCCTGATGCGTTTCCCACTCTCGGTATCGACATAGGCAAGCACAAAGGCGGCGTTATATTTTGCGCTGAGAGACGCATCGCTGAAAACTTCTGCATGCATTTTGCGGCAGGATGTGCAGCCGTAGCGACCAAAGTACAGCAGCATGGGTTTGTTTTCACTGCTCGCCAATTGTGCCGCCTCGGTCAGCGACAGGAACTGGTAACCTTCGGGTGGGGCGGCCATCAGCCTGCCGATCGACAAGGTTAAAACAATAGCCATGACAATCGGGAAGCGTACCAGGGATGAATGCTGCATAGTCCTCTGTCTTTTTCGTAATCGAAAAAACGGTACCTTTTCGGTTATTTGTAGTCAAGGAGGGCAGGTTATAATCGCAGAGAAATCAGGGTCGGTCTCATTGGAACGGCCGGGTATATCATGCAGGCTTGACAGTTCAAGCTTCCAGTCATCAGTACAATGGTCTGAGGGATACAGACAAGTGAGCCGAATACATACTATATTATGTAGCCACAATGACATCGAAAAATTCCACTGACAAACTTGATCGAGTCGTTTTGCAGGCGCGCCTAGCCCGTGAAGAAAGAGAGCAAAGTTACCGAAGCAGGGCGTTGAAAATGTATCCGTGGGTATGCGGCCGATGCGCCCGTGAGTTCAACGAAAAAAACCTGCAGGAGCTGACAGTTCATCACCGCGATCACGATCATGACAATAACCCGGGTGACGGCAGCAACTGGGAGCTGTTATGTGTCTATTGTCATGATAACGAGCATTCCCGCCGTGTTGACTCAGGATATGGTGATTCCACCACCGAAACACAAAATAAAGAGGAAACCTATAACCCGTTTGCGGACCTGGCCTCAATGCTGAAAAAAAGAAAGTAGTCGAAACTTTCGTTACCCCTTTGGCGATATATATATTTGCTGCAATTGGAAATACTCTTGATCCGGGCTGTGGCGGGCATCGCCATGAAAAATTCAGAATGAAAAAGATTTAAAGGATTTGCAGATGTTAGTGAAATTCCGGTTTTTCATATTAATCGTGTTCCTGTTCACTGCCAACCAGGCATCCGCCCAGGCGGCCGGTGAGGATAATTCCTGGTGGTGGGAAGATAGCTGGTGGAACGAAGGCTTGATCGAGGCGACTGATAATCATGCGATCGAAACCTCCTGGACCAGCTACGTGAGTGACGACGTCGAAGTCCCGTCGCTGGTGTTGCGACCAGCCGATGACGGCAAATACCCCGCTGTTTTGTTCGTGCACGGTCGGCGTGGTCTTGATGAGCTGGTTCAACGCCATGCACGGCGGGTTGCGGCACGCGGCTTCGTGGTGCTGGCGCCCGATATTTACGGGGCGCATTTTCTCGGCACCCATCCGATAGAGCACGATTACGAGCTGGAAAAAGATGTCGACCTGGCAGTCGAAGTATTACTCAAGCGTAACGACATCAGTACGAGCAAGGCCTGCCTTTACTCGCATACCCGCGGAGGTTATTACACCCTCAAGGTGGCAACAACCTTTAAACGGCAGGATGAGGACATCGCCTGTTATGTTTCGTTTTATCCCCATCTACAGGATCCGAATGCGCCGGAGCCATCGCAAGTGTATGGCTATGCGCCCGAGATCGAGGAGTTGACCTTGCCGGTGATGGTGTTTATCGGTGACGAAGAACAGTATCAGCGTCGACGCGTGATCGAGACCAGTATCAATGTGCTGCGAGACAGGGGCAGAGATGCGCGACTGATCATTTACCCCGGTGTCGGTCGTGGCTTTGATTTCCGCCCGGAGACTGTCCGCACTTTTGCCGACGACCTGGCTTCGAAGGACTCGGTGCAGCGGGCGGCAAAATTTATGCGCCTCCACTTGACAGCTTCGACCAACATGGCTGCTTCCGGGGAACCGTTGACGGGCGAGGCGCTCTACAACAGCGACAAGGCACCTGCGTCGATGCTCTACGATCTGCCCAGGGAGGTAGTGCCCGGGGTATGGTCTGCAATCGGAGCCACCGCACCGGGGACCTATGCGAACTCCGGGCACAACAATAACCTGTCATTCGTGATTACGAATGCCGGGGTGCTCGTGGTCAATGCCGGTGACAACTATCTTCTGGCAAAGGCCCTGCACGAGGAAATTAAAAAGATAACTGACCAGCCCGTTCGCTACGTAGTGCTGGAAAACGGTCAGGGGCATGCGATGCTGGGTTCGAGTTACTGGCAGGAGCAGGGAGTGCCTGTGATCGCGCACATCGAAGCGCAGCACGAGATCGAGGAACAGTCGTTTGCGCTGCTGGAGACGATGCAGGCAAGGGTCAAGGAGAAGGCGGAAGGCACGAAGGTGGTGTTACCGGACGAGACCTTCGAAGATAAAAAAATAATCCAGCTGGGCGATGAGCGGATCGAATTACTGAATCTGGGCCCGGCGCACAGCCCGGGTGATATTATCGTATGGTTGCCCGGCAAGCAGGTCGTAATCTCGGGTGACATGGCCTTCCACCAACGTATGCTGCCCCTGTTCGAACACACGGACTCGGGAGCCTGGATTGAAACCTGGGACAAATTCGAGGCACTGGGTGCCGAGGTGGTGATACCCGGCCATGGTGATCCAACCGACATGGCAACGGTTAGAAAATATACCCGCGATTACCTCGTGTTCCTTCGAGAAAAGGTCGGCGAATTGATCGAGAACGGGGGCACGCTACAGGAGGCCTACCAGATTGACCAGTCTGCATACATGCATCTGCCTACCGCAGAGTTCCTGGCCAAGCGCAACGCCGGCCAGGTATTTCAGAGCATGGAGTTCGAGTTTTAGCGTAAAAGTTGTAGATGGAGATAAAAATTCTGGAAAATTAATATCTTAATAGAGTTGTATATCATCGATGACTTGCTGTATGTGCGTCTGTTTTCTCCAAAGCAGGCGCTGAGTAAACATAAAGAACCCCGCACAGTGGCAGGGCTATTTTACAGGATGGATTTCCCGCTAACTGGCTGCTGGGGTCAAGGTTGTTTTAGTCCTGTACTGATCAGCGACTTCGCTCAAGATTTTTCGGACCATGTCTTTCGCCATCTCGTCACTATACCCGCCTAACTCCTGGAAGAAATTCTCGGCCAGTAATAATGCGTCTTCTTCAGTGATAAAATCTTGAGCAATCAATCGCTGCCAGAATAACCCCAAACGTTTGTTTTCTTCGTTGGCGGCATGGATATATCGCATGTAGTTGGAGCGTCGATTTCCTAAGAAACGCCGATCGCGCCTGGAAGCACGCCGTTCGACCATTTTTTTGATATAAGACAATTCCGAGAACCTCACTAACTATTTAATTAAAATCAAAATAATTAAGTTGTTTAAATTTAGCAAGTTATATTTGAATCATAAAGTATTTTATGAGGTTCTAGGTAAAAGTCAATCCAGGCAACAATTTATGGTGCGATCTTTTTTTAACCTTCCGACAGCTGGGGAGTACGAGGAGACTTATCGAAAAAAGATACAAGATCAAACATGACTAGTGTCATTGAGGCTGAGTCATCTCTTCATAGAAAGCGCTAAATAAACCGATGTGGGCAGCAATCTTCGGCCAATAACGGGCTCTTGTTATACGGCTCCTACATCTAAAGTTTTTGGTTCCAGCTGCTAATATCTGGTGAAAGCTCAAAATCCTTTTATCGATACTGCTGGGAGTGAATTCAATCTTATGAGATACCTACTTTTTATCTTACTTCTCATGCCCTCGTTATCAATTGCAGGGAAAAGTGAAGCAATCGCATATCTTAAATCAGGGCAATATGAAAAAGCAGCAGAAAAATTCGAGCTTCTTGCTGCCGAAGGTGATACTAAAGCTATGGTTACTATTGGAGAGTTCCATTACTCGGGCAAACTTGGCCTAGTTGATTATAAAAAAGCTAACGCCTGGTGGTACCGAGCACACAAAGCAGGTAATGCCGACGGACTATCAAATATCGGGGTGCTGTATAGAGATGGAAAAGGCGTCGAGCAAAATCTTGAGGTTGCATACAATATCTTTCTTATTGTGCACATGAGAAGCCTCGGAGGGCAGAATACTCAAATTCGAAACAATGGAAACCTTCGTAAAACAATTGCGAGACTTAACGAGGAAAGAATAATGAAGGCTTTATGTTTCACGGAGGAATATGTCTACCGATATATTGATGCAGAAGGTAAATTAGTAGAACCAATAAAGCCAAATGAAATAAGGATTAAAGATAAAATTTGGTGGTTAGAAGGTGAAATTTCAGATTTCGAATGTGTTTAATTTACGCCTTAACAGTGCATACAGCCAAATTAAAGTGTCTGTTGCGCGTGTGAAGCTAGCCTCCGCTGATTTTGTGATTTTAAGCATCTGTTTTCTCCAAAGGAGACGCTGAATAAACCCTGGCGGGAGGCAATCTTCGGCCAGAAGCGAACGTTCCTAAATCACTGAGAATTAAGTATTGTGTCTCCAGAATCTTAGAAAAGAAATCTAACTCGTAAGTCTGATTCCGGGCCTACGTTAGGCGGGTTCGAGGCTAGAGTACCTTGAACGATCGAATCACGGAATTGAAATCGGCCTCGTTTCCGCCAAATTTTGACGGCAGACTCCACAGCAACATCTGGTGGAAATGATCGGCGGTTTCGATGGTCACGTGCCAGTAGACAATCTTGATACTATCAACGCTTCCGCTCAGGCGGTAGCGCAACGCCGAATGACCGCCGATATCGAGTTTTACCCGTTGCGACTCCTGGTAATTCTTCAGCGCTTCCCTCAGGAAAGATCTCGTCAAATCGCTATGGCCCTGCAGGCCGATATTGTCGAAGTCCTGTTTGTTCTCGGTCAAAACAATAACATAGGCTTCCTTAAAAAGATTGCCCATTTGCAAATTAGCCTCATCGTTCAGATTGTCCATGGTCGACCAGCTTCCAGGTTTCAATACCGAAAAAGTCCCGTTTAAAAAATTGACCGGTTTGGCTTCCTGTTTAATCAGCTGCTCGACCTGGTCACAGCTCACGAGCAGGGATATCAACAAAAGCCCTAAACAGAGCCTGGTGGCAAATAATCTTTTCATAGTGACCAATCTTCAGATGTTTTTCGACGCTTGTTATGAATAAAGATAGTCGAAAAAAATCGTTCGATTGCAAATTTGGCGAACAAGGTTAATTTGCCGGTAAACGAAGTCACCCATTATCGGTTCTAGTATCTGATCCCCAGGCATTTGTTAGGCTGGTTCTTCCACGGATCGTCAGCTTTCTCCATAGGAGACACTCACAAAGTACTAGTGTGGGGCAATCTTCGGCCATTTGCGGACACTCGTTGTGCCGAAAAACTGACCCTTTTAACCGCAGCCCCCTATTGCTGGAAACAGGTTAGTCGTCTTTTAGGTCGCGCCAGAGAATTGCATGATCCCTGACGATAGTTGGTCCACTCGCCTGTTTTTTTATTGGTAACCCCTATAGTTGCAATTGCCAGGTAGACAGTAGTCCCATTCCAGGCGTTGCAAGAATTTCTTTTAACATTAGCTACAAACTGATGATCAGCTTTGCCATCGGTCATGGTACCCGTCCAAAAATGTTGCGATCCGAGTACAAGTGCGCCGGTGGCGTCAACATTGATCGCGTGTAGGATGGATCCATCCGTTAGATCAGTGTAATTTTCGGCAATCTTCGTCCCATCGGGCAGAACGTAAGGATGGGAAGACTTCGTGAAGCGGGTATCGGGGCTGTTGGTTCCATCGGATAGCCAAGGCAGGTAAGTGCCAGCAGGAACGATTGATGCAGGATCGTCCGCCTCTGCCTGGCACTTGGCATCGGCTCCGGCTAATCCACCCATGTCGCTTGGGAAGCTCGACTTCGTAATAAAAACGGTCTTTTCATTGCGTTCGTTGGATACCGGAGCCGCGCAGGCAGCTATTAACGCGGCGGAGAAAATCATAGTTAACAGCTTGTTCATGTAAACCCCCTTTGTTAGTTCTTAATACAAAAGGAATAAATGCCATATCAATATTATGTTAATACAAAAAAACCGATTGTCTTTGATGTGAATCAGGTTGGCTTAATAAAGCGTGTATTGGATTTAGTTAGTAACGAGGGTCTCTTTTGGGTCGGTTCCCGCCGCTGGTTCATCGATTCTGAGTGTCTGTTTTCTCTCGAGCGAGCAACCTACTCACTAACCGCGCAACCAGACGTTCCAGTCGATGCCAATAAACGGCTCGAATGTACTTGTTCGTTAACCAGCACCGCCATTACTAATCGAGGGTGGCAGCAATTTTCCGGATTTCCTCCGGCGTGTGTTCACCCGCGAGCGGCGTTCCGGGCATCAGATATTTTCCCATCTCGAGATCGCCAATCACGATAGGCTCGTAACCGATGTCGCGTATCAGATTTGAAGCGACTTCGATGGCTTCTGCATCATCGCTCGCGATCGGCATGCCGATGCGCCCAGGATCTTGGTGCGCCGTGCTCATCTGTGCGGCACCGATGGCATTGAAGGCGCGGACGATGCGCGCGCCAGGGACCAATTCCGCCGAGGCGAGACCGGCGCCTTTCTCCCGCGCCCAGGTCGCGATCTCACCGTCGCGCCAGACGAACGGGTTGCAGGTATCGATTACAATCTTGCCTTTGATCAGTGCCTCTAGATCCTTACCGACTTCGGGCAGTGCGCCGTAAGGCACTGAGATCATCACCACTTCACCAAAGGCGGCGGCTTCCCTCGGCGTTCCAGCATGTGCATTGACCCCGAGTTTGGCGGCGAGCGCTTTATCATGCTCGATGTGGCGCGAGGAAAACATGACTTCGTGCCCGGCTTTCACCCACACGCTGCCGATCCCGCCGCCGACTCTGCCCGAGCCGACGATGCCAATCTTAATTTTGGCCGCATTTGCAGCGCGCGCCGTGAGTGGCAGTCCCTCGAGCATCAATACCGCAGAGGCGATCCCGGCAACCTGTAAAAATCGGCGACGGCTTTGTCTTGTGATGGCTTTCGCTTTCATGGCGGTTCTCCTTAGACTGTGGTTGGCCTATTCGGAGGGCAGTATACCGATTTACTCAAATCTGGCTTACTTTCCGAGGTTTTTGTAACAGCTTATCGCAGAAATTCACAATCGGCGAGGGTCCGAGTTGGGTCGATAGCCGTCACTGCGAAATGGATTTTCAGTGTCTGTTTTTGGGAAATCAAAAGCGTTCTTGTAAATCAAAAAGGTCCGGGAAGTAGTGGGTCTTGAGGGCGGCTGTAAGCGGGCTCGAGCGATACTCTCGAGATTATCGACGAATCCTCGTCAAACTTTTAGCGATCAAATACAGGGTAATGGGTTACTGGACTGGTTGAACGTGGTTATTGATCAGCTCGGCACATTGGGACGGCTGGGTTTGCAGCAGCAAGTGGGGTGCGTCGATATCGACCCGGCTGACATTAGGCAGGTAATCCTCAATCATTTGCGCGTCATGTTCGGAAACGATCCGATCTCGTACCCCGTGCAGATAAAGAATGGGGATTTCGATGGTCGGTAACAGGGCTGAAACGTCAACCCGGCTTAAAACCGAGATCCGGTGTCTTAACAGCGCGCCGTCAATCTGCTCGGTCACGTTCAGCGGCAACGGTTGTGTGTCCGATAAGTCTTCGTTATCAGTCGCGTATACGTCCAGGCAGAAATCGTTTAATGCGCCAATGGAAAACGTGTGCTCGGGAACATAGCCCAACATGCGTGTCAACGTTGCCAATGGAGAGCGTGCGAAAGTTGCAACTAGCACCGAAGGACCGATCTGGTCGGGTAGATGTGCCATTAACGCCATTGCGACAGGGCCAGAGAAGGACTCGGCAAGCAGCGAAAATCCTGGCGTCTCCGGCAGCTGGTTTTGCGCGCAGTTGACATAATCCGTAAGCGAATCGAGATCGGGGTAGGTTACTATGGTTAAATCGAAGTGTGTTTGGAGTAATGGAATGATCGGCTCAAACAACTTGCCCGTGCCATCGAGCCCGGGCATTAACACGAGTGTGCGTCGTTGATCCAAACTTAAGTCCTCTATACTGGGTCCCGATCAAGGTTTGATCGACATCGCCGTCCGAATGATTATATTAAGTTTGCAAGTTGCAAGTTGCAAGTTGCAACTAACAATTGCAAGTTATACCTCAAGCTAAATTTATCCAGTTATCCTGGAGTCACTTCGAGCAGCCAGTGTTTAGCGCGAGAGGGTTCAGGGTTGGGGCAGGTAGTATTTGCCGTTGCGTGCGACAAAGTTCCATAGTGCCTGGGCCGATGGGAGAAAGCGCTTATTGCCGTGTTTTACAACGAACCATTTACGGTTGATCGGTAAACCCTTGACGTCGAGCGAAACCAGGCGCTTCTCATTGAGTTCGGCATCAACCGTGTGCGACGAAATTACCGCTATTCCCATACCCGCCATCACCGCCTGTTTGATGGTTTCGTTGCTGCCGAATTCTAACCCTGATTTGGGCAGGCTCTTGTTGCGTGCAAACAGTTTGTCGGTCACCGAGCGAGTGCCGGATCCGGCTTCTCGTAACAGGAATGTCTCATCGTTCAATTCTGATAAAGAAATTCTTTTCTTATCCGCCAGAGGGTGATCCGGGGTGGCAATGATAATCTGTGGGTGCTTTGCAATAAATTCTTTCTTTACCGCAAAATGTTCAGGTGGCAAACCGGTGATGGCAAAATCGAGCTCCATGCTTTCCAGTTTTTCCATAGTCGTTTCGCGGTTCCCGACCAGTAGCTGTATTTTAATGTCCTGGTAGATTTTCATAAATTCAGCCAATATCGTTGGGGCAAAGTAGCGTGCGGTACTGACCACGCCGACCGAGACAATGCCATGATCTACCCCCTTTAATTCAGTCGCGGTTTCGCCGAATCGATGCAGCGAGTCCTGTATTTCCAGCGCCAGGGATAGTAATTCACGACCCGCCAACGTCGGGATCAACCCGTGGTCGCTGCGCTCCAGTAGGGGTAAGCCAATCGCCGCGTCAAGGTCGCGCAACTGCAGCGAGACCGCGGGTGGCGTCAGGTGCAAGCGCTTGGCGGCACCCGATACACTGCCTGCTTCAACCACTGCTGTGAAACCCCGCATCTGTTTCAGGGTCAGCTGGCGCAACCAGGAGTAAAGTTTTTCTTTCATAATTCGAAAGTTTATTAAACTTTACTAAATAATCAAGTCTCTCCAGAATCCCGGCACATATAGATAAGATATGAAACGGTAAAATATGACATCCGAAATCAGTCTGCAACAGTACCTGGCGTCAATGGCGAAACGGACTGGTGTGCAAGAAGATCTTGGCTCGATATTACTGGTGATTGCGAGCACTGGCGCAAAACTCGCGAAAGCAATTTCCCGACTCGACCGCTCGGCACAGTTGGAGCAGGTCAATAGCACCAACGCGGACGGCGCTATTCAGCAGCCGCTCGATGTTCTCTCGCATAAAGTGTTTGTCGAGGCGTTAGGTAAAATACCAATTACCTTTATTGCGTCTGAAGAATGCGACGAATTAATCGAGATTGATGCCGATGCCACCCTGGCCGTGGCAATCGACCCGCTCGACGGCTCCTCGAATATCGAGACTAATACCTCGATCGGTACCGTGTTCTCAGTGTTATCAGCCGATAGCGTGAGTATCTTCGACAAGAATCTTGGCGATATCCAGAAAGCGGCGGGCTTTCTGTTCTTTGGTCCCCAAACCCGGTTGATCCTGACCTGCGGTGACGGCACCAGTAGCTTCGTGCTCGATCCCGAAGACGACAAGTTTTACCAGGTTAGCGATGCACTGAGGATTCCGGCGGGGCAGCACGAATTTGCCATCAATACGTCGAACTATCGTTTCTGGGACGACAGCGTGCGCTATTTCATCGACGACTGTATTGCCGGCGAGAGCGGCCCCCTGGGCGAGAATTTCAACATGCGCTGGAACGCTTCGCTGGTCGCGGAGGCCTACCGCATCCTGGTTCGTGGTGGCGTTTTCCTGTATCCCGGGGATTCGCGCCCCAGTTACGAGAGCGGTCGTCTGCGCCTGCTTTACGAAGCGTTGCCACTCGCATTTATCATCGAACAATCCGGTGGACTGGCCAGTGACGGTATCGAGCGGATACTGGATATGAAACTGGTCTCTCTGCACAAGCGTGTGCCGCTTATTTTCGGTTCCAGTGACCGGGTCCAGGAAGTGATCGACTACATCAGCGGCGATGCGGTCGAGAACACTCGTTTCCCGCTGTTCGAAAATCGCAGTTTGTTTAGAAACTAGGTTCTGCCCATGTCCAGAAAACATCCCATTCTATCGATCACCGGTTCTTCAGGAGCCGGCACCTCGACCGTCAAGGAAACCTTCGAGCATATTTTCTTTCGCGAAAACATCAGCGCCTGTTTTATCGAGGGTGACGCTTTTCATCGCTACGACCGCCAGGAAATGAAAGCCGCCATGGCGACTGCAGAGGAGGCGGGTAACAAAAACTTCAGTCACTTCGGCCCGGAAGCCAACCTGCTATCGGAACTCGAAGACGTGTTTCGTCAATACAGCGAAACCGGCATCGGAAAAACGCGTCACTACGTGCATGATGACGAAGAGAGCGAACTTTACGGTGTGGCACCGGGAGAGTTCACCGAGTGGGAATCTTTCGCCGAAGATACCGACCTGTTGTTTTACGAGGGCCTGCATGGAGCCGTTAAAACCAACCAGGCCGATGTCGCCCAGTATGCAGATCTGAAAGTCGGCGTGGTGCCGGTTACCAACCTTGAGTGGATTCAGAAAATTCACCGCGACAAGGCCGCGCGCGGTTACTCGGCCGAGGCGATTGCCGACACCATTTTGCGCCGCATGCCGGATTACATCGAGTATATCTGCCCGCAGTTCACTAACACCGATATCAACTTCCAGCGCGTGCCCATCGTCGATACGTCGAATCCGTTTATCGCACGCTGGATTCCGACTGCGGACGAGTCGATGGTCGTGATTCGTTTCGCCAACCCGCGTGGCATCGATTTTCAATACCTGTTGACGATGATCCACAACAGTTTCATGTCACGCCCGAATGTCATCGTAATCCCGGGTGGCAAGATCGACCTGGCGATGCAGCTCATTTTTACCCCGCTGGTTTTGCAAATGGTCGAACGCAAGCGCCGCGCGGCTTAACGGAGACAAAGTTATGGATACCAAGGTTCAACAAGAGCAGGCCAAAAGCGAAATCCGCCGCGAAATGGCTAACGCGATTCGCGTGCTGTCGATGGATGCGGTGCAAAAAGCCAACTCTGGACATCCCGGGTTACCCATGGGCATGGCCGATGTCGCCAGCGTACTGTTTGCCGATTTTCTGAAATTCGATAGCGTAGATCCTGACTGGCCCGATCGTGACCGTTTCATTCTCTCCGCGGGCCACGGCTCGATGCTGCTCTACAGCCTGCTGTACCTGTGCGGTTACGAGGATATGACCATCGAGCAGATCAGGAATTTTCGTCAGCTTGGCGCCAGAACCGCGGGTCATCCCGAGTATGGTTATGCCCAGGGCATCGAAATGACCACCGGGCCGCTGGGGCAGGGTATCGCTACCGCGGTTGGCATGGCGCTGGCCGAGAAAAAACTCGCCTTCGAATTTGGCGACGACATTGTCGATCACTATACCTACGTGCTTGCCGGTGATGGTTGCCTGATGGAAGGTATCAGCCATGAAGCCATCGATTTTGCCGGGCACCTGCAACTGTCGAAACTCATCGTGTTGTTTGACGATAATGGTATTTCCATCGATGGCGCCACCAGTCTTACCACGTCGACCAATCAACTGGCCAGGTTCGAGGCCGCGAACTGGGATGTCAGCTACGTCGATGGCCACGATCCGGTCGCGATCGCCGATGCTATTGCAAAAGCCAGGAAGTCGGATAAACCTTCGCTGATTGCCTGCAAGACCGTGATCGGTTTCGGTGCGCCGAACAAGCAGGGTAGTGCGGCAACCCATGGCGCACCACTGGGCGAAGAAGAAATTGCACTGACCCGGGCAGCCCTGGATTGGAGCAGTGCGCCGTTTGAAGTGCCCGAGGATTTACTGTCGAGCTGGCGCGCTTGTGGCCAACGTAGTCTTGATGCGCGGCAACAATGGCAGGCGCGTTTAGATGCCATGCCGGCGGATCAACGTGCACGTTTCGAGGCCATGCAGAGCGGCTCGCTGGGGCAGGAATTTCAAAGCTGTATCGAAACGTTGAAACGGCGTTTCAGCGAAGAACAACCGAAACTGGCCACGCGCCAGTCGTCGCAACAGGTGCTCGAGTCACTGATGGATACGGTACCCTGGTTGCTTTCCGGCTCGGCCGATTTAAGCGGTTCGAACGGTACCAAGCCGGGCAATGCGGTGTCACTGACGCGCGACAATTTCAGCGGTAACTATGTCCACTACGGCGTGCGCGAGCACGGCATGGCAGCGGCCATGAACGGTATCGCACTGCATGGCGGTTACATCCCTTTCTCCGGTACCTTCCTCGCCTTTGCCGATTACAGTCGCCCGGCGATTCGCCTCGGTGCGTTGATGAAACAGCGCGTGGTGCACGTCATGACCCACGACTCCATCGGACTCGGTGAGGATGGCCCCACGCATCAACCGGTGGAGCAGATAGCCTCGCTGCGCGCTATGCCGAACCTGATGGTATTTCGTCCGGCCGATGCGGTCGAGGTCGCGGAATCCTGGGCCTGTGCGTTGGCGGCGACCAATAGTCCTTCGGTGCTGTGCCTGACCCGCCAGGGGGTACCAACCTTACGTGGCAAACACCGTCGCGAAAACCTGTGCGCGCGCGGCGCTTACCTGCTGCGCGAACCGCGGGGAAAGCGCAAGGCTACTTTGCTGGCAACCGGTTCCGAGGTTCAGATCGCGCTCGAGGCCGCGGACATGCTGGCGCGCTTCGGCGTCGAGGTCGCGGTCGCGTCCATGCCTTGCTGGGAACTGTTCGAACAGCAATCACCCGAGTACCAGCAAATCGTGCTTGGCGGAGAATGCCGCGTTGCAATCGAGGCCGCATCACCCATGGGCTGGGATCGCTGGCTCGGCAGGCGCAGCTCGATCATCGGCATGAGCGGATTTGGCGCCTCGGCCACCGCGGAAGATTTATACCAGCATTTCGGTATTACCGCACAGGCGGTACATGATGAAGTGCGCCGTTTATTGCAGATTTAGTGGAGAGGTTTTGACATGGCAAGAATCACGCTCAGACAGTTACTTGATCACGCCGCCGAAAAGGGTTACGGCGTGCCCGCGTTCAACATCAACAACATGGAACAGGTGCTCGCCATCATGAATGCGGCCAAAGCGGTTGACGCACCGGTGATTTTGCAGGCCAGTCGCGGTGCGCGCGGTTACGCCGGCGATATCATGATCCGCAAGATGGTCGAGGCCGCGGAAGAAATGTATCCGCAGATACCGATCTGCCTGCACCAGGATCACGGCAACGACCGCGCTACCTGTGTGTCGGCAATGCAGGCCAGTTTCACCTCGGTGATGATGGACGGATCGCTCGAAGCCGATGCCAGCACGCCGGCCAGCTATGAATACAACCTCGACATTACCGCCGAGGTTACCCGTATCGCGCACGACATCGGCGTTTCGGTCGAAGGTGAGCTCGGTTGTCTCGGATCTTTGGAAACCGGTGAAGGCGAAAAAGAAGATGGTCACGGCTTCGAGGGCAGCCTGAGCAAGGAGCAGTTGCTGACCGATCCCGAGCAGGCGGTCGATTTCGTCACTCGCACCAAAGTCGATGCGTTGGCGATCGCGATGGGCACCTCGCACGGCGCCTACAAGTTCAGCCGCAAACCTGACGGCGAAATCCTGGCGATGAACGTAGTTAAAGAGATTAACGAGAAGTTGCCCGAAGTGCACCTCGTCATGCACGGCTCGTCATCGGTGCCGCAGGAATTGCAGGACATCTTCAACCAGTTTGGCGGTGAAATGCCGCAAACTTACGGCGTCCCGGTCGAGGAAATTGTGCGCGGTATCAAGCATGGTGTGCGCAAGGTCAATATCGACACCGATTGTCGACTGGCGATGACCGGCGAGTTCCGCCGCATCGCCGAGCAGGACAAGAGCCAGTTCGACCCGCGCAAGTTCCTGACGCCGGCGTTGAAGGCGATGGAAGACCTGTGCCGCGATCGTTTCGAGCAGTTCGAAACCGCCGCCAATGCCTCGAAGATCAAGCCGATCAGTGTTGCCGACATGGCGAAGTCTTACGCCAGTGGCGTGCTCGATCCTAAAGTTGCCAGCAGCAAAAGCGCTGCCTGATTTTATATTTGGAGAACGAAAAATGAGTTCCAGAAAAACCTACGACGCGGGCGTAAAAGATTACCGCGAAACCTACTGGATGCCGGAATACACGCCAGCCGAAACCGATATCCTTGCCTGTTTCAAGATCACGCCGCAGCCCGGCGTGCCGCGCGAGGAAGCCGCCGCGGCGGTTGCCGCGGAATCGTCCACCGGCACCTGGACCACGGTATGGACCGACCTGCTGACCGATCTCGATCATTACAAGGGGCGTGCCTATTCGATCGAGGACGTGCCCGGTGACGACAGCTGCTTCTACGCCTTAATTGCCTACCCGATCGACCTGTTCGAGGAAGGTTCGGTAGTCAACGTCTTCACCTCGCTGGTCGGTAACGTTTTCGGATTCAAGGCTGTACGTGGTCTGCGTCTCGAGGACATACGCTTCCCGATTGCCTACGTCATGACCTGTAACGGTCCGCCCAACGGCATCCAGGTCGAGCGCGACAAGATGAACAAGTACGGGCGCCCGTTGCTTGGCTGCACCATTAAGCCCAAGCTCGGCCTGTCGGCGAAGAACTACGGGCGCGCGGTTTACGAATGTCTGCGCGGCGGCCTCGACTTCACCAAGGACGACGAGAACGTCAATTCGCAGCCGTTCATGCGCTGGAACCACCGTTTCGACTTCTGCATGGAAGCGATTCACAAGGCCGAGGCCGAAACCGGCGAGCGCAAGGGACATTATCTCAACGTCACCGCGCCGACGCCCGAAGAAATGTACAAGCGCGCCGAATACGCCAAGTCGCTGGGTGCGCCGATCATCATGCACGACTACCTGACCGGCGGTTTCTGCGCCAACACCGGCCTTGCGCAATGGTGCCGCGATAACGGCATCCTGCTGCACATCCACCGCGCCATGCACGCGGTGCTTGACCGCAACCCGATCCATGGCATTCACTTCCGCGTGCTGGCCAAGGCATTGCGCCTTTCCGGCGGCGATCACCTGCACTCCGGTACCGTGGTCGGCAAGCTCGAGGGCGACCGCGAGGCGACGCTGGGCTGGATAGACATCATGCGCGACAAGTACATCAAGGAAGACCGCAGCCGTGGCATTTTCTTCGACCAGGACTGGGGCTCGATGCCGGGTGTGTTACCGGTCGCCTCGGGCGGTATCCACGTCTGGCACATGCCGGCGCTGGTCAGCATCTTTGGTGATGACTCGGTACTGCAGTTCGGTGGTGGCACCCTCGGTCATCCCTGGGGTAACGCCGCTGGCGCCGCCGCCAACCGGGTTGCGCTCGAAGCTTGTGTGCAGGCCCGTAACGAAGGTCGTGAAGTTGAAAAGGAAGGCAAGGAGATTCTCAGCAATGCGGCCAAGTCCAGTCCGGAGCTCAAGGCGGCGATGGAAACCTGGAAGGAAATCAAATTTGAATTCGATACCGTCGACAAGCTCGACGTTGCCCATCGATAAGAGGATAAAACCATGAGCGATATTCAAGACTATCAATCGAGCCTCGCCGACACGGCGAGCCGCAAATTCGAAACCTTTTCCTACCTGCCGGAAATGAACGCGGAGCAAATCCGTCGACAGGTCCAGTATATTGTTGCGCAGGGCTGGAACCCCGGCATCGAGCATACCGAGCCGGAAAACGCGGCTGATAATTACTGGTACATGTGGAAATTGCCGATGTTCGGCGAGGACGATGTCGATACCATCATCAACGAGTGCGTCGCCTGCCATAACGCGCATCCCAACAACCATGTGCGTCTGATGGGATTCGACAACTATGCCCAGTCCGCCGGTGCGTCGATGGTCATTTATCGCGGCAACCCGGTATAGATCGGCGCCATGGCGGAAGCGGCAAGTCAGATGCAAATCGTTGAAACCGACCGCGAGCAGTACCTGGTAAAAGGGGAGCCCTATTACCGGGCAGTTGCGGACGAGGTCGAAAACTACCAGGCGGCTTACCAGGTACGCATGCCGGTGATGCTGAAAGGCCCCACCGGCTGCGGCAAGTCGCGCTTCGTCGAATACATGGCCTGGAAGCTGCAGAAACCGCTGATCAGTGTCGCCTGTACCGAGGATATGACTGCCTCGGACCTGGTCGGGCGTTACCTGCTGGATATCAACGGTACCCGCTGGCAGGATGGTCCGCTGACGGTAGCTGCGCGTATCGGTGCCATCTGCTACCTCGATGAAGTTGTCGAGGCACGCCAGGATACGACGGTGGTTATTCACCCGCTGACCGATCATCGACGCGAGTTGCCGCTGGAAAAGAAAGGTGAGCTGGTCAAGGCGCACGAGGATTTTCAGATTGTCATTTCTTATAACCCGGGCTACCAGTCGTTGATGAAAGATCTCAAACAATCTACCAAGCAGCGATTTGGCGGACTCGATTTCGACTATCCTGAGGCCGATATCGAGGCTGAAATCGTTGCCCACGAAGCCGGTGTTGATGCCGAAATCGCCGGCAAGCTGGTGCAGGTTGGTACCAGCTCGCGAAATTTGAAAGGACATGGTCTCGACGAGGGCATGTCGACACGGTTGCTGATCTACGCGGCGCAACTGATGGCCGAGGGAGTCGCGCCCGCTGCCGCTTGCCGTATGGCGCTGGTTACCCCGCTCACCGACGATCCCGATATGCGCGATACGCTCTACGCCGCTGTCGATACCTACTTCTAGTCGAGGAACGAACCGGGATGCAATCAGAGTATCCTTTTCCTGTCATCCCGCGGCCTGACCGCGGGATCCAGTTCGAAACCAGAGTCAGCAATGTCACTGGATACCGCGGTCGGAGCCTCGGTATGACAGGTTAGACTGGAGACTGCATCGTGCATCCCGAGCTCGCCGAATACCTGCAATGCATCGATCCCGATGATCTCGGAAACCTGGAGGCGGTCGAGGCTTCCTGGCTCGAGGCACAACGCATCATGTCGCCGCAGGGTCTCGAAAATTATCTGGTTGGCATCAAGGCCATGTGTACGCTGGGTAAGGGCCAGGACCTGGTTCTGACCTACATTCAGGAAATGCCGGTGGTGGCGAAGGAAGTCGGCGAAGATATCGTGCCCGACACCATCGAAGCGATCATGAAACTTTCATCGCTGACCTCGGGTGCAGTAATTACGCTGATTCTCTCCAACTTGCCGCTGGCGGCAACCCGCCTCGGCGATGCCGAGCTATTGCGTGGTTACTTCAAGCTATTACATCAGCTTGCCGGCAAGGCGCCACGCGGATTGCGGCCGATGATGAAATCTTTGGGTGAACTGCTGTCGAAATTGACGCTCGGTGGATTGCGACGCTGGGCGATGTGGGGCGCGCAGGCGTATCAGCGCGATTTAGAGGGGCAGGGCGCCTATTTCGGCCTGCAAACCGAGACTTCGAAATCAGTACTGCAAAGGGAGCGTCGTGGCACGCTGTTCGTCGATAACCACCGCAAACTCAATTTTTACCTGCGCGCGCTGTGGGCGCGTGCATTCTTCATGCGCCCGACCGCTGACGATTTCGAAACCCGCGAGGGCAGCAGACCCTATATCGAAAACCACCTGGTGCATCTGCCCGACGCATTCGATCGTTTCGATGGCATCGACGGCATCGATGTCTATCGCGCGGCAGCCGCACACGCCGCGGCGCATATCGTTTATACCACAGAATCGAATAACGCTGACGACCTGAGCCCGGCAAAACGCTGCATGATCGAAATCTTCGAGGATGCCAGGGTAGAATTCCTCGCTTACAGCCGGTTCCCCGGGTTAAGGCGCCTGTGGCTCAGGTTTTTCGAGCATGCGCTCGAAATCGAGGCGCCCGATCGTCACCCGGTTGTGGATTTGATGTTACGCCTGAATCGCGCGCTGCTGGATGCGGATTACCGTGACGATGAGAACTGGATCGTCGATATCGCCAGGCGTTATCGCAAGTTGCTCGAGGCGGAGGCGGTCGATCGATCGCTGGTACGCGAATTCGGCCTCGAGTTTTGCACGGTTCTCGGCAGGCGCGAAAAAATACCGGCACTGCGCGTGCTGCAGGATTCGCCGGTACCCTATCGCGACGATAACCGTTACCTGTGGAATTTTGATGAAAATGGTCCCGGCGTCGGCGATATTGAGACCTTGCCGTGGCGCCAGCCGACCCGTCGCAAGTACGTCAACGTCATGCAAATGGTCAACGAGATCGATTCCGAGCTGGAGGATGGCAGTCCCCAGGAAGTCTGGGTATTGCCAACCGAGCTGTTTCCCTACGAGGATAATGGCATCAGTTACAACCAGTCGGAAGGCGTGGAACAGATGTCCGAACCCTTTCACTATGACGAGTGGGATTACCAGGTACAACTGGCGCGCCCCGAGTGGACTACCGTCATCGAACGCCGCCAGCGGCGCGACGATCCCGGGGTTATGGACAAAATTCTCGAAAAACACAAGCCGATCGCGAGTCGCATCAAGCATTTGATCGATGCGCTGCAACCGCAGGGTATCGTACGCAAACGTGGCTACGAGGATGGTGATGAGCTCGACATCGACGCCGCGGTGCGCGCGATGATCGATATTCGGCGCGGCATCATGCCCGATCCGCGCGTCAATATCCGTATTACACGACACCTGCGCGATTTGTCGATGGTGCTGCTGATGGACCTGTCCGCCTCGACCAACGATCGCATCGGCGAACTGCAAGAAGGTGACGAAGGCTACGAGGAGCAGCCGAGAATTCTCGACCTGACGCGCGAGGCAACCGGGTTGCTGTCCTGGGCGGTGGACGCGATTGGCGACAATTACGCGGTCCACGGTTTTGCCTCGGATGGACGTCACGACGTGCAGTATTATCGTTTCAAGGATTTCGATGAACCCTATCACGACGACAGCAAGGCCAGGCTTGCCGGGATGACCGGCGGACTGTCGACGCGCATGGGTGCCGCGCTGCGTCATGCCGGTCATCATCTCGATCAGCAAAGCAGCCGCAGGCGCTTGATTCTGCTGCTTACCGACGGCGAACCCGCCGACATCGACGAGCGCGACCCGCAATACCTGCGCCAGGATACTCGTCATGCGGTCGAGGAACTCGCCGCCAGGGGCATCCATAGCTACTGCCTGACGCTGGATCCGAATGCCGATAGTTACGTAGCGCGTATTTTCGGCGCCAATAACTACTCGATCGTCGATAACATCGAGCGCCTGCCGGAACGTTTACCACGCGTTTTTTCAGCACTGACAGGATAGTTAAGAAAGTAATAGCGCCTATTGCTATCGGGTTATTACATTGGCTGCCCGATTTTGATAGGTTTGTAGGCTAGCTGAATTTTAACCCGTCGAAACAAGCATTTAACAATGGATATGCCAGCAACCACAAGCCGGACCGATAGCCGCGGAGCGAAAGATAAACCCACTTTCGAACGGGTAAAACTGGTTCTGTTCGATCTCGATGGCACCCTCGTCGATAGCGTTGGTGACCTGGCATGGTGTGCTAACGAAATGTTGCGTGCTCTGGAAATGCCTTTGCAGGATCCGCAGGCGGCACGAAACTGGGTCGGCAACGGCCTCGAGCGCTTCGTCAAGCGTGTCCTGACCAACGACATGAACGCGGAGCCGGAAGAGGGCTTTTTCCGCGCCGGGCTGGAAATTTTCAGCAGGCTGTATGGCGAGCATGCCAGCGATCATAGTGAAGTCTACCCGGGGGTTATCGAAACCCTGGAACGTCTCAGCAGGCTCGAACTTCATCTCGCCTGTGTTACTAACAAGCCGGAACCTTTCACCTCCGAGCTGATCGCAGCGATGGGCCTGGACTCCTTTTTTGAATTGGTCGTGGCCGGCGACACCACCGCCCGCAAAAAGCCTGATCCCATGCCGCTGCATTATGCCGCGGATCACTTCGGTCTGGCTTATGACACCTGCCTGATGGTCGGTGACTCGAGCAATGATGTGCTGGCGGCGCGCGCTGCAGGATTTGGCGTTATCTGTGTGCCATATGGATATAATCACGGCAAAGATATCAGCGATTCCAACCCGGACCTGGTGGTCGAAAACCTGGCCGAACTAACTGAAATATTTACCTGAGGGGGCGTTATGAACTTAAACCGTAGAGAATTTATCAGGCTGCTGGGCCTTGCCGGTGCTGCAGGACTGTTTCCCGGAGCTGGATTTTCGGCCAGCAGCGAGGATTCCAGGCTCTATGATATGCCTGCCTTCGGCAATGCGCGCATCCTGCACTTCACCGATTGTCATGCCCAGCTTAACCCGATTTATTTCCGTGAGCCCAGTGTCAATCTCGGCATCGGCGACGCTTTCGGTAAGGCGCCGCACCTGGTTGGTAAAAACCTGGTCAAACAGTACGGCATTGCGCATGGCGGTATCGAGGAGCACGCCTATACCTACATCAATTTTCAGGAAGCCGCGCGCACCTTTGGCAAGGTTGGTGGCTTTGCCCACCTCGCAACCCTGGTCAAGAAGTTGCGTGCGGAATATGCGCAGGGGCGCTCGTTACTGCTCGATGGCGGGGATACCTGGCAGGGTTCGGGTACCGCGTTCTGGACCCGGGGTCGGGATATGGTCGAGGCCTGTAATTTACTCGGGGTTGATGTCATGACCGGTCACTGGGAATTTACCTACCTGGCGACTGAAATCCTCGACAATGCCGAGATTTTCGCTGGCGAATTCGTCAGCCAGAATTGCAAGGTCAAGGAAGATGCACTGTTTGATTATGAGCTTGCCGATCTGGGTGACTTCAATGAAGACAGCGGGCATGTCTTCAAGCCCTACACGATTCGGGAAATGGGGGATTTGCGCATTGCCGTGGTCGGTCAGTCGTTTCCGTATACGCCGATCGCAAATCCGCAACGATTTATCCCGGACTGGACCTTTGGCATCAACGAAGGCGATATGCAGGAAATCGTCGAGCAGGCACGCGACGAGGAAAGCCCCGATGGATTGATCGTGCTGTCACACAACGGTATGGACGTGGACCTCAAGATGGCTTCTCGAGTCAGTGGCATCGACGCGATATTTGGTGGTCATACGCATGATGGTGTGCCGGCTGCGATACCCGTATCGAACCCGGGAGGCAAAACACTGGTTACCAACGCGGGTTCCAACGGCAAGTTCCTGGGTGTTATGGATATGGATTACAAGGGTAAGAAGCTGCGCGATTTTCGTTATCGCTTATTGCCGGTTTTCTCAAATTTACTCGATGCGGATGCTGAAATGTCCGCTTATGTGGAAAAGGTCCGCAAGCCTTACCTGCCGAAGTTGCAAGAGGAGCTAACTATTGCTGAAAACCTGTTGTTTCGACGTGGGAATTTTAACGGCACCTTTGACCAGGTGATCTGCGATGCCCTGCGGGTCGAGGGCGATGCACAGATATCGCTGTCCCCGGGATTCCGCTGGGGTACCACCGTGTTGTCGGGACAAGCAATCACGATGGAACACGTCATGGACCAAACCTGCATTACCTATCCCGAAACCTACGTGCGTGAAATGACCGGTGAAAACATCAAACTGATTCTCGAAGACGTTGCCGACAACCTGTTCAACAAGGATCCTTACTACCAGCAGGGCGGTGACATGGTTCGCCTCGGCGGCCTCGATTACAGTATCGATCCGGGTGCCGGCGCCGGCGAGAGAATCGCAGACATGCAGCTCGACGATGGTAGCCGCATTGAAGCGGCTAAGAATTACAAGGTGGCCGGTTGGGCCACCGTGGGTTCGGAGTCACCGGGTGCGCCGATCTGGGACGTGGTTGCAGACTACCTGCGCCGCGAGGATATCGCGCGCATCAAGAAGTTGAACACCCCGAAAATTAAAAACGTGGCCGGCAACCCGGGTATCGCCTGATGATAAAACCGCGATCTTTTTTTAAACCGGTCTCCTGATCTTATTCGTTGTTAATGCTTTTTATGGGGTTTGTAGACACGCAGTTCATCGGTGCTCTTCGGACGTACGCTTAAACGGGCCTCATTGATGTCTCGTATGGTGTTCAGGATTTGCGGGTACTTCCACAGGATCCGCGACATGGTATCGGGTGAGATCCTGATCAGGGTACAGGGTGTTTCCGCCTTTATCGTGGCGCTGCGGTGATGTTTACGGTTTTTTTGCTTGGCCAGCAAACCGGATTCACCCATAAAGTCCCCCTTCAGCAACTCCGCCATGAACTGCTCGCGACTGAATGCGTCCTTGATCCAGACGGTCGCCTTGCCGTCGACCAGCACGTAGAAATCTATACCCGTTTCAAAGCGGCCCATGATGGTATCACCGGCTAAATACGTGACTATCGAAGCATTCTTCTCGAGGAAGGCAAAATCCTTGTCGGTTAAATCGTGAAACAGGTCAATATCTTCCAGGTATTCGGATATGGAGCTAACCGTTTTCGAGAAAATCAGCGGTGACTCGTCGACCTCTGCCAAAATCGCTTCTACCTTGGACTGTACAAGGTTGAAGCCCTTGGCAGAGAGATCACCATGTGCAAACTCGGACTTTATCCGGTTCCAGCCGCTGTTGATCATCGACCGGGTCGTGAGTCGTTCGAGAAATTGCATGTAGTATGTTGGATAATATTTCCTGATTTGTTTCAGCTGTTTACGGTAGTATTTTTTTCGATCCTCGTAGGCAGATATCACGCTGTTGCTGACGTCTTCAAGCAAATCATCCTGCCGGCCAAGCATTGCTATGACGTCGTCGCTTAACAGGATATGCGCCAGGTTGCGTTGCACCCGGTGCACTGTTCTCTGTTCCTGGTATTTCGAAAGCCACCCGGCGAGCCAGGATTTTTCACGAATTTTACCCAGCACGAATATCTCGAGTCGTTGAAACAGGGTGAGTTCCTCCGACTCGTCGACTTCTCCAATCCCGGCTTCACCCAGGCGCAGCGATTCCTGCACGGCATGCAACCGGTTGTTCATATCGAGATAAATATACTGGCTGATAACGCCAGTCTCGTAGAGCGATTTTAATGATTCGCGTTCCACCCGATAAGCCCTGAATTCGGCAAAATATTCGTCGTTCTCATGCGCTTTTGTTTCGTCCTCGTCGCTACCACTGGAAAAGGTTTGATGAATCTGGTCCTGCAAGGGAGTAAGCGTGCCCCTGGGAACAATCTTGCTCGCGGCCAAGTTTGCCAAATATTTCTGAGAAGTTTCTTCGGCTCCCTGCAGCGAGTTTCGGTACTCCAGTTCTTCCCCCCTGGAAAACTCGTTTAAGCCGAGAAAATGCATCAGCGGGCGTATCGTGGGTGCGCTGATCAACAGCGTAAACAACACCACTCCGAGCGTGACCTCGAACAGGAACTGGCGCTCCGGCAGGTCGCTGGGGATTGAAAGCACCACGGCAATAGCGAGGCCGCCCTTGAGGCCGCCCCACCACATGATGTGACGCTCGCCCATGCTGATGTGTGGCAGCTTAAACCACTTTACCGCCAGCGGAACAATGCTATAAATCGACAGTGCCCGTGCGCTCAATACTAAAGCGATCGCAATGGCTATAGGCCCCAGCTGGCTAAAAAGCGTGACGATGCTGATCGATAAGCCGACCAGTAAAAACAGCAGCGAATTACAGGACAGGGCGATAACCTCCCAGACCTCGTGGATGGAATGGGTGGTATCCTGGCGAAACCGCGTTACGCCGAATCGCCTCAGGGCAATTGCCGACCCCACCACGGCCATGACACCCGACACGTGGAATGCGTGCTCGGCAATGACGAAGCTGGCGTAGGCGATGATGATCGATGACGTCAGAATAACGCTGATCCCGCTATGCATTCGATATAACAATTCGCAGACCACGAATCCCAGGAAAGCACCGAACAGGGCGCCGCCGATAAACACCCTGAGAAAATCCAGGAATATATTATCGGCATCGGACCAGCTGATGCCGCCGCCCTCGACGGCTATACCGAGTAAAATCGAAAAAGCCACGATGGCGGTAGCGTCGTTCAGCAGGGATTCGCCCTCGACCAGGACATTCAGGCGGTTGGGCGCACCCAGTTCTTTAAACAGTGCGACCACCGCGACCGGGTCGGTGGCAGAGATTAATGCCCCGAATACCAGCGCAACAATGAGTTTGATATCCAGTGCCCACCAGACCCCCAGGCCGACAACGAAGGTGGACATGAGCATCGCGGGAATGGCGAGAATCAGTATCGGTGGCAGATCCTTGATCATCTGGCGCGCGTCCAGCGCGAACCCGGATTCAAATATCAGCGCGGGTAGAAACACGAATAACATGATTTCAGGGCTTAAGGTAAATCCCTGTAGAGGTTCCATGAAATGCAGCACATGGGACAGGTAACCCAGCAGCATGCCAATCAGCACCAGAATTACCGTGAACGGAACCGGCAGGTTACGACAGGTACCGGTAACCACCATGGCTATGCCCAGCAGTACCACCAATACAAAGACGATCTCAGAAGCCGGCATGGTTATTTACTCACTGCGGTGAGCTTTACAATAGCGGTGCGGCCCATGATCTGGATGTATCCCCCAAGCAATTAAGCTTACATAATAAGGTTAAACCTTGTAAAAACCGAATTATTGATTTAGATCAAGCTGCGATATTAGCGGTAACGAGCTGCGTCATACCATTTCACCGGGCATTGTAGCGAGGTCAGCGTCGCGACAATGTATTGCGATGCGAGTCGAGGGCAGGTCTGTTACCATCCCGCGTTTGCGGCAGTCCTTGCTGCTGTTTTCAAGGGTTACAATCGAAAGGTCGACAAAGATGCAATTATCAAACTTCCCGGTAACGCTGGTGGAGCAAAGCCGGCTGCCTCAGGTCAACTTTGACGAACTCAGCTTTGGCGGTGTTTTTTCCGACCATATGTTCAGCATGGTTTACGAGGAGGGCGCCTGGAAGAATCCTGAAATTCATCCCTACCAGGCACTTGCGCTGGAGCCCGGGGTTGGGATGCTGCATTACGGGCAAACCGTATTTGACGGTTTCAAGGCCTTTCGTGGGCTGGATGGCAGTGTACGTATCTTCCGCCCCGATATGAACGCCCGACGACTGCACGATTCCTGTCAACGGCTGTGCATTCCGATCATGGCCCTCGATGAGTTAAACGAAATTATGATCCATGCCACCCGGCAATTGATAGAGCTGGATCACGGTTGGCTTCCGTCGCAATGGGGTCATTCGCTATATGTGCGACCCCTTGTGATCGGTACCGAAGCTACCCTGGAGGTGCGCGCCGCTGACAGTTATCGTTTTATGATCATGACTGCGCCGGTAGGCAGCTATTTCACCAACCTGCAAAAAGGCGTGTCGTTGCGGGTGGAAGATCGGTTTACCCGCGCTGCCAGCATCGGCGGGCTGGGCGCTGCCAAGACGGCTGCCAACTATGCCGCCAGCCTGCTGCCGGGTTCAGAAAGCCAGAAGCAGGGTTTTGACCAGGTATTGTGGCTGGACGGCAATGAGCACCGCTACGTGGAAGAGGTTGGTGCGATGAATATTTTCTTCAAAATTGGCGACAACGTGGTCACTCCGCCCCTGGGTGGCTCGATTCTACCGGGCGTTGTGCGCGATAGCGCTCTTACCCTGCTTGCAGATTGGGGTATTGCCGTGGAAGAACGCCGCATCTCCATCGATGAAGTGGTGACAGCTTTTCGTTCCGGGACGCTGGTGGAAGTGTTCGGAGCGGGCACAGCGGCCGTAATATGCCCCGTTGCCAGTATCGGTTTCAAGGGGGAGATATTCCAGGTGGCTACGGCGCCCCCGGGCGAGTTAACGCTGCGGCTTTACGATGAACTTACCGGTATCCAGTACGGAAAATTGGAGGACCGCCACGGCTGGAATGTGCATGTGACCATTCCTGGCTGACAAGCAATCCAGATCGTAGTTGCTGCTCATGTAGTATGATTAGACGAGTAGACGCGGGGTTAGCTCAGTTGGTAGAGCGTCAGCTTCCCAAGCTGAATGTCGCGAGTTCGAATCTCGTACCCCGCTCCATTTCTCCCGGGGAGCTACTGTTTAACCCGGGTAAGGTTACTTTTGACGTGATCCAATAAATTGGGTTGCCAGCAAAAGCGTTGTTGAAACCAGGATCATAATCGTGGAAATGGCGGCTATTGTTGGGTCGATAAAATCACGCAGCGAACTGAACATATGCTTTGTCAGCGTTGCGTTTACGCCACCAGAAACAAATATCGCAATAATAACCTCGTCAAAAGAGGTCAGAAACGCCAGCAGCGCTGAAGTCACAATCGAAAACTTAATTTGCGGCAAGGTAATAACGAAGAAAGCTTTTAACCGGGTTGCACCCAGGCTTCTGGCGACGCGTTCCTGGTTCAGGTCATAGTTTCGCAGTGCCGAGGTGATGACGATCATAACCAGCGGCGTGGCCAGAACCGCGTGCGCCAGAACCAGCCCAGTGATCGTATTATTAAGGCCGACACGTCCGTACGCGTAGAAGGCACCAATCGCAATCAGTATGACCGGCACGATCATCGGTGTGATGAGGAAGGCAAATATTGCTCTGGCTGCGCGGTGTCCGGAAACAAACAGCGCGTAGGCTGCCATGACACCCATCGGTGTTGCCACCAGCATGGTAAGCACGCCAACCTGCACCGAGGTAACCGTAGCACGCATCCATTTAGATGATTCGAAATAGACATTGTACCAACGCGCCGACCAGTGCTCTGGAGGGAATTCGAGGTACTGGGATTCGGAGAATGACATCGGTATGACGATGAAAGTCGGGATAACCAGCAGCAACATGATGATTGTCGCAACAAAATACAGCCATAGCCGGTCGCCATGAGTGAGCTGGGTATCTGAAGCGGGTTTTTTGAGCCAGTTCATATCAGTGTTTGCCAAAAAGCGCGGCGTCTAGTTTCATCAGTTTTGTCGCGGCGTATAAAATAACCAGGGTTGCGATCAGCAAGACGACTCCGAGCGCGCTTGCCGCACCCCAGTTGTACTGATTTTCGAGTATTGCGGTGATTTGCGTGGCGACCATGACGACCCGCCCGCCGCCGAGTACCGCAGGTGTGACATAAAATCCAAGACACAGCACAAACACGATTAATGACCCGGCCACCATGCCCGACATGGACAATGGAAAATAGATTTTCCAGAAAGACTGAACCGGAGATGCGCCGAGATTGGCCGCCGCGTGCATTAAGTCGCGTTGAATTTTTCGCATCGAGCCGTAAAGCGGTAAAACCAGGAACGGCAGCATGATATGGGCCATGCCGATGAGCGTGCCAGTTAAGTTATGCACCAGCTTTACCGGTGTATCCCATAAACCTACAGACATCGCAAAGTCATTCAGAATGCCGTTTTTCTGCAATAGCACAAGCCAGGCATAGGTGCGAACCAGTAGTGAAGTCCAAAACGGCAGTAATACCGCGAGCATGAAAAAACCGGCCAGGCGCTGTGGTAGCATAGCGAGGAAATAGGCAAGCGGATAACCGATCAGAATACAGATCAAGGTGGTTAGAATACTGACCTGAAACGTGGTGACAAAAACGCGCGCGTAAGACTTGTATTCGATCATCCTCTGGTAATTTTCGAGTGAGAGGTGCCCATTGCTGCCGGTGAACGAAAGATAAAATAACCAACCGACCGGGATTACAATGATGGCTACTATGGCAAGCACCGCGGGCGTTGCCAGGCTTAGTAACAAGCGTTGTTCTCGAATTCCCTGGATTCGCAGTAATTTTTCGTTAATACCTTCGGTTTTGCTGGCAGTTGAGGCGCTCACGAATCATCGCCCTGCGGGATAATGATGACATCACTTCGATTCAGGCCGAGCGAAACCTGATCCCCGGCTTGCAATATATTTTGTGAAGACGATGAATCGGTACCGAAGCGAAAAGCCAGATCGTACTTATCGTTAATCGACATCAACGCAAATGCTGTTTCACCCTGAAACACGAAATCACGAACCACACCTGAGAAGACAATTGCTTTCTCTGAATCGACGGCTTTTTTATCAGCCATGAACAGTCTCTCGGGACGTATTACCAAAGACCAGTTCCTGGCTGCATCGGTTTTAAAATCGGTTTCGACCAAATGGTCCTGGAAAAAAAGCTTGCCCGAACCATCATGCTCTAACGGCAACATGGTTGACTCGCCGATAAAATCAGCAACGAATGCGTTGGCAGGATGGTTATAAATGTTGTGCGGGGTGTCAATCTGGGTGAGTTTGCCATGATTGATTACAACGATTCGATCAGACATGGTTAAGGCTTCGCGCTGATCATGGGTGACGTAAACAGTGGTGACGCCGAGTTGCTCATGCAAATGTTTTAATTCGATTTGCATTTGTTCGCGCAGTTTTTTGTCGAGTGCCGACAGTGGCTCGTCCATTAATAGAATACGTGGGCGAAACACAAAGGCACGAGCCAGCGCGACGCGTTGACGTTGGCCTCCGGATAGCTGTTCGATGTCACGATCACCAAGGCCGTCCAGTTGAACCGTAGTCAGCGCAGCCTCGACTCGCTGCGCAGTTTCTGCTGCAGCAATACCGCGAAGCTTTAGCGGGAAGGCAATATTTTCAGCGACGCTCATGTGTGGAAATAACGCGTAGCTTTGAAAAACCATGCCGACATTACGCTGATGCGGTGGCGTGAGGATGACCTCGGTTTCGCCAAATCGTATGCTGCCCGCATCGGGTCTGTTAAATCCGGCTATGGCCATTAGCAATGTTGTTTTCCCCGAGCCGGATGGACCTAACAGGGTCAGGAATTCTCCACTTTTGACTTCCAGGTCGACAGAATCCAGTGCAAACATCTGCCCATATTTTTTGGTCAAACCCTGAATATGGATCGGCAATGCGGTCGATGCGCCTGACGACTCGCTATCGGGATGGCTGGACACGATACAACCTCTGCTTCGAAAACCATTGCCGGGCGGCGAGGCCGCCCGGCACATCTTGCGCTTTGTTATTCGCTCATTAATTCCATGTACATTTCGAGCGCTTCGGTTCTATGTTTCGCATACCAGGCCAGGTCTATAGGCAACATCATCGGTACATTATTGGGATGCGAAGGCAAAGATTCGATCAGTTCCTTCGATGCCGTGGTCATCTCGTAGGCTTTCTTATTGGTTGGGCCGTAAGTGATATGAAAAGGCAGGTTGGCCTGATATTCGGGCTTGGAAATTTCTGCTAAAAACTTCATAGCGGTGGCCTTGTTTGGTGCACCCTTGGGCATTGCCATGCAGTCAAAGTCGTACATTGCCTGGTTAAAGGTATAACCGACCTTGGCACCGTCTTTCTTGGCATTATCGAAACGACCGTTCCAACCGGTGATCATATCCACCTCGGCATCCTTCATGAGTTGAGCTTGCTGCGCGCCGGAACCCCAGAAAACAGCGATGTGTGGTTTCAACTCGCGTATCTTGTTGATTGCACGCATCTTGCCTTCTTTGGTTGAAAGTACTTCGTATACTTTCTCTGGCGGAACACCGTCTGCCATCAGGGCTGGTTCAAGCGCGCCGTCGACGTTGTTGGCACGATAGGCACGTGTACCGGGGAATTTTTTAACATCCCAGAAATCAGCCCATGTTTTGGGCGCTCCTGCGCTACCGGGTTGACCATATTTGTCTGTGTTCCAGGCCATGACTGTGGCAAACACATCTGTCCCAACGCAGTAATCGGTATACATACCCGGGATGAAATCTGAAACATCGACGACACTGTAATCAATCTTTTCCAGGCAGCCTTTTTCGGCAGCAGAAGCCGAACCACCCGACCCGGTGACGACTAGATCCCAGGTGACCGAACCGGACTCAACCTGCAGGCAGGTTTTTGACATGCTTGCTCCCGATTCGCGGATTATGTCGATACCGGAGTTTTTTGATGCATCATTGAAAAGAGCTGCATCCTGCGCCGCACCATAACTCCCGCCCCAGGAGACGACTGTCACGGGTTCGGCAGATGCGATACCGGTTGCAAAAGTAGCGGATGCAAGGCCAGTAGCCAAGATTATTGACCGGACGCGGTGGGCCGGTTTGGAAATATGAGACATTTTGGTTCTCCTTCGGTTGTTAAGGGTGGATCAATTAACTTTGTTGTTTTAATGGTTCGAGGACTGGCATTTACAGCTGCCCGCGAAGCCGGATTATAAACACCCTGTCTGAGCTATTCTACTGCTATTCGTACCTGGTGCTTTACGTTATAGCCAGTGTTTGTTTCTGAAGGTAGCCAGGTAATTTCCGATAGCAGGGTCTGAAAAGCCAATTAATACATGTTTTGCACCTGCTGCAATCTCATATTTATGTAAATCTCCCAAAACATTATTTCAGGAATTACCAAATGCCGCTTATCGCTTGATTGAGACATAAATCCTAGTTCTAGTCGTCAATCGGAAGGTGCAGACCTCGATCGATGAACTATGCTTGGTCATGGTTCTCACAGTTTTCAATCTGCGATTGAATTAATAGGATAAGGAGAAGAAATTAATGAAATACCCGGTAAAAATAATCTTGATGGCCGTGTTGTGGTTATCGACCTCAACCGCCTTCGCAGCAATGGTATCAACGTCTCATTTGATTGCCGAGCCAGAACGCGCCCAATTGGTTAGAAACATCGCCGAACGTCAACATGTTGAACAGCAATTAATTGAGCTTGGAATCGACCCCATCGAAGCCAGCGATCGCGTTAAACAGATGACCGATCAGCAAATATCCAGCCTGCAGGGCCAAATCGCCGAATTACCCGCGGGTGCAGGTGTCAGCACAACCAATCTCCTGTTGATAATCATCGTCCTGATACTGCTGTTGTAAATCCATCTGGAATCAATCACCCGGGTTTACCCCGGCAGGGCCTGTCAGACCGGTTGAGCTAAACTTCCGCGGATATCGGCCGGTTCCTCATCGTCTGCCTGGTGTATGGTGACCTGCGTGAACGGAATAACCCAGTCCTCGTGATTGCATATGTCCACGCAGGTCTGTTGTATCAGGCGTGCAATCGTAAAGTACGAGGCTGCGACATTACCCTCCATAGTCGCGTAGATCAGGTAGTCCAGTGAATTGGTGCCAGCCTCTTTAAACTCTACCAGCAGATTTTTCAGGTCGTCGCCATAGTCGGCCTGCTCGAACGCGGTTTTAAGGCCGCTCATGAAGCGTTCGGGAACCCGAGTCAGCGATATCTGCTGGTGCTGGTAATCGATTCCGAAGACCACGATAACGCCGAAGCCCTCACGCGATAGATTGCGCACATTAAGTTGTAAAAACTCGGCAGTGCCAAACTGTACTATGCTGCCAATCACCTTGAGCCGTACCAGTTCCACCGTTTGCTCGAGGACCTGGCCGAAACTGCCGTCCGGTAGCAGTACGTAATCGCCGGCACTGCAGGGAAACCAGGCTTCGTTGGTGCGAGGGCGTGAAGTCAGTTGGGTAAGCGTCGACAAGGGTAGACGGATTGCGCCTTCAAGCTCGGGATTGCGTAATTCCGAATACAGGTTAAGTGAGGCAATGCGAAACGGCAGTCCGTTATAGATCACCCGTTCTCCTTCGCGGGCGGCGGCAATGTTGAGCAACAGGCGAGCTTCCTGGACGTAACGCGGCAGGAAGCGCCAGGCGCCGAGAGCAAGCATCACCAGCGCGATTATTGCCAGTGTCAGCAATAACAGGTCGCCGCGTATATAGAACACCGACAGCACAGCCGTCGATACCAGCAGAATTGTCAGCAGGTGATAGCCGTAAAGCAGCAGGCGAATTTTTGCGGCGTGATCTGGATGCTGTGCAGAATGACGCCAGGATTTTACCAGCCGGCGCAGCGTCCGCATTGCAAACCAGAGGACGAAGCCGGTGACTAGCGCGAGCAGCAAGGTCAGTCCTCGTCCCCAGAAAAAATCGTTCAAGACGCGGCTTATTGTTTCAAATAGTTTAATTTTCTCCTGTTCGAGGTTGCGTAACTCGACGCGCGAGATTTCAAGTGAACGTTCGATGTCCTCGCTGCGCTCCTGCCATGAAACTGCGACGTTAGCCAATCCCTCGGCAACTACCGGCGGCATTTCGTACTGGTCGAACAGTGCGATGGACTCGGTTGCCTTCCTGGTAACCTCCAGTTGCTGCTGGTACAGGTTAATCGCGCTGCGCAGTTCTTCGATTCGGCGAGGTTTCTCGGTCGCTTCTTTGAGGCTGTTTAATAATGGCCGGGTGATCTGGAGCAGCTCGTCGCGCCAGTCCAGTTTGCTATCCTCGGCATCGGTCAGGTTACGTAAATTTGCACCACCAACGGCGATATTTTCGAAGGATCTGGTCAGTTCGCCAATGGTTTCCCGGAGTGCGCCGATCTGTTGGTTGAGTGTTTCCTTGTCAGTCTCGTCAGCGGTTTCCAGTTGTTCGAGTAAATCCCTGATCCGTTCACGCTTTTCCTTCAACGCCTCCCTGATCGCGAGTAGCTTGCGTATCGACTGGGCCTGTTGGGTCTCGGGAGCTTGCGGCGTCGCCGATGTTGCCTCCGCTTGGTCCGTCTGTGCCGTGGCCACAGACAGGCTCAGCATGGTAGCAACAAAAACTGCTATTAGCCGTGGAATGATATTTCTATTCAAGGAGTTGCCTCGCCGTCGGTTACAGTGAGCTCGTATTGTCATACTGTCGATACGCCCAATTTCGCGCCATATTACCTGCTAAAGCTGCGTCTTACATCCCTGTTAATAGCCGCGCAATATGCAACAGGTAATGAAGATTCCGCTGGTCAGTAATTGGCACCAATCACCGCCAGGAAGGCCTCAGATACTTCCGCGCGCCCGACCTTGTCGATAATTTCCTGGGAAACCTGAACGATCGTCGACAGGGGACCGGTGATTAACACGATTCCGAGTTGCAGGGTGACGCGCTTGTCTGCGATGGGACTGGTGATATTTGGATGCTCCGGGGGCAGGAAGACCATCTGGATCTCCCCGAGGTCGGAAGGCATATGCTCGCAACCCCCACCGGGTGCTATATAAGCGAACAATTCCTCGGGATTACCGAAAGTTACGCTATCTTCTTTAAGTGATTTATCACCATTTTTGACGATAAATTCGACGGTAATCGGTATCATATCCATTCCTCCTCTGGAATTTAGATTCAGCTTACTCTCCGCCGAATTCCCGGATTTTGTCCTGAGTCAAATTACCGCAAATGGTTTTAATGAAGATTATTCTTCGACCGGGTCCTCGACACGATGCTTGTGCTCGATGTACATGACCGCGGCTTCGACGCGTGAATGCACATTAAGTTTCCTGAGTACTGCCTTGACATGCAGCTTTACGGTTCCATCCGATATGCCGAGGTTACGGGCTATCAGCTTGTTACCCTGGCCCTCGGCCATCAGTTCGAGGATCTCGCTTTCCCGCGGGGTTAACTCACTGAACGGTCCCTTCGATTGCGATACCGTCATATCACCCTTGACGAAACGCACCAGCACCGAGGTTAGCGGCGGTGCCACCACCGTTTTGCCGACGTGAATATCGCGTAACGCCGATACCAGGCCATCGGGTTCCATGTCCTTGAGCAGGTAGCCGCTTGCACCTGCCTTGAGTGCGTCGAGTAAATCCTGCTCGTTCGAACTGGTCGTCAACATTACGATTGGCATGGTCAAACCGAGCTTTTTCAAATGCTTCAACACGCTGATACCATCGATAACCGGCATGCGCTTATCGAGCAGGACAATGTCGGGGTCTAATTCCTGTGCCTGCTTGATACCCTCGTTGCCATCCCCGACCGCAGCAAGAACCTCGATATTACGCCGCTGAAGCAGGCTGATCAGGCCTTCACGGAAGAGCATGTGATCGTCGATTAGTAAAACTTTTAAACTCACGATAGGTGTCCTTTTATCTATAAGGTCTCGTACATAACCTGTTGTTTTGGAATCGCCTGCGTATCAAAAAATTGCTCCACCCCGGCCCGAATTTTATCACCACTACAGAGGTAATAATCGAAACCAGTGGGATCATCCTGTTGCAGCTGTTCGAGGATGCTGTCTCCTGGATGCTCGCCGGCTTCGGCGTCGAGCGGGACGTATTCGAAGTTGTCCAGTGCATCATTCCAGGCCCGACAAAGATTGTTGAGATAGTGAGAATCGTCGCTGTCGGCTATCCAGAACAGGAAAATCTTTTCCGCTACATCGAGCGCCATGGCGTGTTCGATCAGGCCTTTTATGGACGCAAACCCGATGCCCTCGGCGATGAATACCAGGGGATTGGAAGAGTTCTCGTTGAGGACGAATGAGCCGACCGGTCCTTCCAGTGTTAACAGGTCGTTAGCTTTTGCGGACTCATCCAGGTAGTTCGCGACAGGGTCACGTTTATCGAGTCCGATATGGAACTGTAAATTCATATCGTCGCAGGGGCAGCTTGCAATCGGATAAAACCCCGAACCCACCTGGTCAATCGAAAGCGTTGCGCGCTGGCCCGCAAGAAATCTTAGCCGACTGGTGCGTGGCGTCCGCGTGCTGACGATTAAAACATCGGCGTCGGGATGATCGATTTTTTTTATCCTGATTGGAATGTTCTGCATCGGGATGTCTTTGGTGCTCTGTGCCTCGTCGGCTTCAAGCACGACATCGGATATCGCGGTATTGCAGCAACCCAGCACATAGCCAATGCCTTTTTCAGCCTCGGTAAGTGCATAATCGTGATGTTTTATTCTCCGGGTTTCTCCCGACACTACACGGATCTTGCACAGGCCGCAGTTGCCGTTACTGCATCCGTAATTGAGCGCCAGTCCCCCGCGCAGGCCCGCTTCCAGAATAGATTCTGCACCTTCAACGAAGAACTCGTGACCACTGGGAATGACTGTTGCCTGTGCCGACATAACACGTAAAAACGTTTCGTTAACGAATGGTTGATCTATTGTATCATCGTCTGTCGAAATTCTGGACGTAGCTTGATCAACCCAGGAACCCAGTTGTTGCAGCGCATCGGGCTGTGCCTCGAGCCTGTTGATTTCAGCGCGCAGTTCATCGGTAAAGCGCTGGTACCGATCAAGTAGTCGTTTTTGTCGTGACAGGTTCTCGCTTAACGACATGATGCGCGCGGTCAGGGCGACATTGTCAGGCTTTCGCGCGATGCTATCGGGATTGATGAAAGTGGCCTGCTCGATGATTTGCTCAACCCGTTCGAGCATGCTTGAATCCTCGATCTGGGCATCCGGATAAGCATGTAGCAGGTCTGACAATACAATTTCACCTTCGAAGGTTTGCAACTCTCCCGCCCTGATTTGTTGTTGCAGAACTCCCCGTTTTACCCCGACGAGGCGAGCCGCACGTGAAAGTGAAATTCTTTTCGCCATCGCGTCAGCCAGTGGATTCGAGTAGCGCCTTTACCGGCTCGGCTTTGAACTGCAAGTGTATCCGGGTTCCATCACCGGGCTCACTTTCGATTTCGATGCTGGCATTAATTTCTCTTGCCCGGTCGCGCAGTATATTCAGGCCCAGGTGACGTCCTCCTTCGGATATGATCGATGATTCTTCAAACCCGATACCGTCATCCTCGATTAACACGATATTGTCACCCTCACGGTAACTGAGTAATACCCGAACGACTTCGGCCTGGCTGTGCTTGCGGATATTAACCAGGCATTCCTGAACAATGCGCAGCACGTTGAGTTCGACTTCCGCGCTAAATTCCTGCTCCGGCCATTCGTTTTGAAAATAGACCGGGATGCCCATTTCTTCCTGGGTGCGGCGAATGTTATCCTCGATCGACGAAATCAGCCCCTGATCGTTTATCGGCACTCGGAAATGGGCGATTAATTCGCGCAACTGGTGATTGGCCTGATCGATGGTGTACTCGATGCGTTCCATCTGGTGCCAGATGGCTTTTTCATCATTCGAATGAAAAGTCTCGTCGATGACACGAATCTGGATGCGCAAACTGGCGATGGTTTGTGCCAGCGAATCATGCAGTTCGTGCGATAGCCTGGTGCGTTCCTGCATTACCAGCAATTCGCTTTCTTCCTCGAGCAGGCGAAACTTCTCCACCGCACTGCCGAGGTGCTGACCGATGCTCAGCAGCAGCTCGTTGTAGTCCTCAAGATCGACCGAGCTATCATCTGGAAAAAATAAATGAATCGCACCGAGTATGCCTTCGCGGTACTGCAGCAATATCGACAGCACCCGCACCTTTTCCTGTCGATGCGTGCTACCGAGACCAAACACGGTTTCATGGTCAAGGCTGTCAATGCGGTAAATGCTATCGAGCTTGATATCACTAGATGGATAGTCAATCGACAGAAAGTGATCGGCGCTCGAGAGAAAGGTATGATTTATATCGCCGTGAGAAGCGACGATATCTTTTTTATTTTTGCCTATAAACTGGCGAATAATTCCGGCGCTGGCGTTCAAGTTTTTGCACAGGGATTCGAGCGATTTTTTGAACAGTTCGTTAAGGTCACGCGACGCGTTTATGCTTGAAGCAACATCGTAAAGTATCGCCAGTGACCTCGACTCACGCGAAATGTAGTCGGTATGCTTTTGCAATTGGACATCGGTATCGCGCGAGAGTTGATTAATCATGTTGCCGAGCATGTTGATGTCGCGGGCCAGCTCGGAAAAATCGCTATCGCCGCTCAGCTCGACCTGTGCATCGAAATTGACGCCGCGCATCAAATCCGCCCAGTCGCACAGTCTCAACAACGGCTGCAATAATTCACGCCAGATCTCCCAGAACAGCAACAGCAGTAGCACGATTTCCAAAGTGTGCATCCAGGCGACGTAATCTTGTAAGCTTATGGCAATGGGGCTATCGGGCTTTACCACGCCAATCAAGTTCAACAACAATAGGATCAGAATTGAAAAGGACAGGAACAACAGTCGAAACCTGCCGCTTTTCAGCAGGTTACGCTTTTCTTTATCGAGTCTGACAAACCATGCGTTAAACAGGTTGGTCTTGCGTAGTAAATGTGGATCGTGTCCAGACATAGCGAGAAAATCGATCGAATAAGAAGGTTTCATTGCTTACCTATTCTCGCAAGTATACCGATTTAAACGATTGAGCGAACCTGCCTGGTGGAACTATGACTTCCGGGGTGGGACATAGGTGGGGTCGTTGGGATTGAGGAATATAAACTCGGGTTTACCGGGTTCCAGCTCAACGAAGTCGATGGTCATACCCTCCGCGAGGTCCTTGCTGCCCTCGGAGACAACCAGGTTGACACCGTCAAAATTCAGAAAATTGTCACCCGGCAGCCGTTGTTCATCGAATCCCATGGCGTAGTGAAAACTGCCGTCGTCCTGTTCCTTGATGGCGATACGTATTGGCAGCGAGTGATTTTCATCCTGGTTCGTGGAAAGCTTAATCTGTTCCAGGGCCGTGGCAGAGAGACTAATCATGGCGGTGATTACAGGGCATTAGCGACCTCGGTTACAGGCGAAGCCTTGTTGAGTTGCACAAAGTGTAAAAAGCGTTTAACCCAGGGATTCGCCGCGGTGTCGCGCAGGTGGCTATAAGAGGCGAGTAAATTCTTGTAAACGAATCCGTCATGCTGCTGCCGGATCCCCTTGCCTCGCAGGACCTGGTAGGCATATACGGCATCATCGGGCATGCCCTGCAGCGCTGAATAATGAAATTCATGCGCATGTAACTCATTGCCGGGCTGACGTTGAAAAGTCCAGGGATGCTGACCTTCAATTTCGCCGAGTTTAACGTATCCACGACCCTGGGATTTTTCGTGCATGACAGACTTCGCGTCGAGCACGCCGACCATGTCATAGCTGGCTTCATTCCAGGTCAGGCTTCGTGACAGGTACATTAAGCCACCGCATTCCGCGTAGCTTGGGAGGCCGGCTTCGATCGCGTTTTTTATCGAATCGCGCATTGTGCCATTGGCGGCGAGGCTTGCCGCATGGCGCTCGGGAAATCCACCACCGATAAAAAGCCCATCGATGGCGGGCAGGGACTGGTCCCGGGTGGTGTCGATCGAAACCAGCTGCGCGCCTGCCTGGCGGAATGCTTCGAGGTCTCCGGGGTAATAAAAGCCGAAGGCGCTGTCCTGTGCAATGCCGATACGCAAACCGGTAAATTCGGGCTTGCGCAGCAATGGCGATGTTGCCGGCTCGACCGATTTTGCCTGTTGCGCTATTTCGACCAGTTTATCCAGGTCGACGTTATCGCCGATCACGCCGGCAATAGTATTGATCTTGTGCCTGGAATCAGGGTCCTCGTAACCGGGAATTAACCCGAGATGACGTTCATTGAGACCAATGGATGCATCGTTTTCAAGCGCTCCCAGGAACGGGATGTCGGTATATTCTTCGACCGCCGCACGCAGCTTGGATTCGTGCCGCCGGCCGCCGGTCATGTTAGCGATGACACCGGCGATGTTGACTTCTTTGTCGAACACCTGGTACCCGATTAACAGGGGCGCGATGCCACGCATGGTGCCGCGGGCATCGACGACCATGATGACCGGGGCCTTCAGTGCTTTTGCCAACGCTGCATTGCTATTGCTACCATCCAGGTCAAGTCCGTCATGTAGCCCCTTGTTGCCCTCGATCAGGCAAATATCAGCTGCCTGCCCTCGGTAACAATAGTCGTCAATCGTTTCCTGTCGGCCGGCGACGAAAAAATCGAGGTTGTAACAGGGTTTCCCGGCGGCCATCCCGAGCCAGATCGGGTCAATATAGTCGGGACCCTTTTTAAAAGGCTGCACATCAAAGCCGCGTTTGACCAGGGCCGCACACAGGCCGATGCTGAGCGTGGTTTTACCCGATGATTTGTGTGCCGCGGAGAGAAATAGCGAAGCCATAACCTATTGTACCTCGGCTGGCAGGCTTTCAGGCATGATGGGCAGTATCCGAATGCCAAGCAGTGCGACCAACAGCGCGCCGGTAACACCGCCAAACCCGAGCAGAAACTCCCACAGGCTCGGAGTATATTCGTTGATCACACCATCGAAGAAGCTGCTTTCCACGATATAACCCGGGAAAATGTTGAGCGGATATGCCTGTCCACCGACGATGATGATGTAGAGCTGGGCGAAGGCACCGACAATAACCAGCAGGCTCGCGATCACCAGGGCCGAATTCGAGCGCTGCAGGCCGGGCGCATACAACATCGCCAATGGCAACAGGTTGCCAAGCCCGATCTGGAATATCCAGAACATCAAGGTGTAAATACCGCCGTCTAGTAGAATGAAGCGTTCGAAATCATGGTTCTGGGTGCCATACAACTTGGTCAGATGAAATACGATCACGAAGTAAAGTACTGCCGCGGTAAACAATCCCAGCAATTTGCGCAATCGTTGCAGGTGCGAGTGATCCAGCTCGCGCTGATCGAGCCTGAAACTGAGCATCAATAGCATGATGAAAATCGCCAGGCCAAAAGCGAACGACATGACGATGAACAATGGCGCCAGCAGGGCAGAGTCATATGCCTCGCGCGCCACCAGGAAACCGAAGATCGAGCCGGTACCGGTGGTCAGGATCAGGCGCCAGGCAAAGGCCAGTAACCCCGCCGGTTTGCTCCAACGATGCATGCGCCGCTCCATCATCAGCCATAGATAGGCCAGCACGATGACGATGAACCCGGTGTAGAGGATGATGTTCCAGGCGAAAATCGATTTGAAATTGTAATAGGTCATCGCCACGATCAGGCGATCCGGGCGTCCCAGGTCGAGCAATAAAATTGCCAGTCCACCCACCAGTAACGCGATCGACAGTACCGCCGAGAAACGTGCCAGAGGCTTGTAATCCTGCTTGCCGAAGACCGAAGCGATCGAGGCCAGGTTAAGCGCGCCGGAAGCCGCGACAATTAAAAAGATCGCGAATACATGGGGTAGCCCCCAGACAACCTGGTTGGTCATGCCGGTAACGTGGTGACCTTCCGTGTCCATGTGATGTGCAGCGGCAAATCCAGTTAGCGCAATCACGGCAAGCGCAGCCAGGATTCCCCAGTAATTTGGAGTGCTGGTTTTGATCTCGGCATAGCGCATGGATGACTGCATCTTCATAGTCCCTGGTAGCGAACACCGGGGTTCAGTCCCATGTCGGCCCGCAGTTTAACGGCGCCCAGAGCCTGCAGACGCTGTGAAATCTCGCTCTGCGGATCATGCAGATCACCAAACCAGATGGCCTTGCGGTCGCCGTGGTTGACCGCTTCGGCGCAGGCGGGTATCGCGTTGCTACCATCGCGATCGATACGGTGCACGCACAGGGTACAGGATTCAACAGTACCCTTGCCGCGCGGTGCGACAGGCAGCTGGTCCTTGAGGGTTTCGTGGATAAACGAGCGCGCCTTGTAGGGACAGGCCATCATGCAATAACGACAACCGATACAGGTATGCTTGTTAACCAGCACGATTCCGTCGTCGCGTTTGAACGAGGCGCCAGTCGGGCAGACATCAACGCAGGGCGGATTTTCACAATGCATGCACATCATCGGCAGAAAACGTTGATGCCCCGATTCGGGATCAGTGAGTTTGACCTTACGAATCCATTGCGCATCGGTTCGGGAATCGGGGTCCGACTCCCAACCATGTTCGCGTTGGCAGGCACTGACGCAGGCATCGACGTCAGACTCGCTCAGGGCATTGGTATCAATCAATAGTCCCCAGCGGGGCTTTTTCCCCGGGGTGTTACTGGCGTGACCGGTTTTATAAAGAATAATACCGGGTGCGATCAGCGTGGTCGCAAGTGCCGCGGCACTTTTAAGAAACTCGCGGCGCGCCGGTCGCAGTTCGATATTGTCGAGCTCAGTCGCCACGAGCCTGCTCCAGTTTTTGACTGAAGGTATGTGCCGAAAGCACTCGAGATCGGGCGTTCGGAGTCAGGCTGCTCTGCTCGGAACGAGCCAGGCCGCGATCAGCATGGCATTCGAAGCAATCGATCTTGACGCTGGTATAGGCATGGCATTCGGCGCAGAAGTGCTTTGGGTTTTCATAACGGATGATTTCCTCGCTCACGCCGGCCGGATTGTGACAATCCATACAGCCAACAAGACTGTACTTGGAATCGCGTTCACCTTCGAGCACCGTGGCATCGCGTTGATGCATCAGGAATTTCATGTGATCGCGACGCATGACATCGACGGGTTCGACACAATCGCTGGCATCGGCTGGTTTTGTGGGTGACGGGATCACGACCTCACCGAAACTCGATGCGGCCTCATCCACAGCGATTACGCTACCAACAGGCACAACTCCGAACAGGCAAGCCAGCATCAGACAGCGCAGCAATGAAACGAAATTCTGCACCAGCGTAACCGTCAGTGATCGCCCAGTGCCATATCGATATAGCCGGTCGGGCATACATCGGCACAAATATGACAGCCGATACAGCGGGTGTAATCGGTAGCGACGTAACGCCCCATGGTCTTGTCTTCTTTCTTGACCCGGTAGACTGCATCCTGTGGGCAGTAAATAACGCAATTGTCGCACTCGAAACACATGCCGCAGCTCATGCAGCGACTCGCTTCCTCGACCGCCTGTTCTTCACTCAGGCACTTGACGCGTTCGTCGAAATCACCGAGTACATGTTCTGAATCGGGACCATGTTGTTCGCGCAATTTGCGCGCCTCGTAATTGAAGTGCGACAGAAACAGGCGCTCCGACGAAATTATTTCGTTGGCGCCGCGATCTTCGTAATTGTGCACCGCGAATTTCGCCTCGGCAGTGCCCCAGGTTCCCTCGTGCTCAAACTCGGTCGGTGTCAGGTCAACCTCCTTGAGCTTGTTGAGCAGGTTGAAATGGTGCACGTCAACCTTCGGTCGCTTGTCGAATTCGGCGCCGCCGAGATAACGCTCGATGCTGTCGGCAGCGATCGAGGCATGGCCGATGGCCGTCGTCAACAGGTGCGGATGGATGATATCGCCGGCGACGAAATGACCGGGCTTATCCGGGTGTTGAAAAAACTTGTCCGCGTTCATCAGGTTGCGCTCGTTACCCATTTCCTCTATGCCCTGCAGATCGCCCCCCTGGCCAATCGCGGATACGATCAGATCGCACTCGACTTCAAATTCACTGCCTTCGACCGGCGTGGGTGCACCATCTTCAATGGTGCATTTTGCGAGCTTTAACGCGGTTGCACGACCCTCATCGTTGACAATGATTTCGACCGGCATCACGCCGTCAAGAATCGTGACACCTTCGCGCAGAGCATCTTCCACCTCGTGTTCGGTTGCTGTCATTTCAGCTTTCTCGAACAGCGATGTCAGCGTAACATCGGCACCTTGTCTCGAGGCGGCGTAAGCGGAATCATGCGCGGTGAATCCGCCGACGACAAACTCGGTCATCTGTTCTTTGGGCAGAGAGTCGACCTTGCCGAGGCGGCGCGCCACCGATACCACGTCAATCGAGGTGTCGCCACCGCCGACACAAACCACGCGATCGGCGGTCACCTGCAAGGCACCCTTGTTAAAGGCCTCAAGAAATGCAACACCCGATATACAGTTAGGCGCGTCACCATGTTCGAGCGGCAGCCCACGTCCGGACTGGCAGCCGATCGCCCATAACACTGCATCAAATTCTTTCTCGATTTTTCCAAGGCTAATGTCGCGGCCTACACGCGTATTCATGCGCGTATCAATATGGCCCATTTCCATAATGCGATTGATTTCGTGGTCGAGAAATTCGCGCGGTGTACGATAGCCGGGGATGCCATAGCGGAACATGCCTCCGAGGTCGTCATGGTCGTCGAAAATCGTACTGCCAATGCCCTTGCGTCGTAATTGGTAAGCCGCTGCGAGTCCAGCGGGCCCTCCACCGATGATCGCAACCCGGTGTTTCCCAACCGCAGGCAGGTCGCCGAATTTATAACCTTCGCTTTTGGCCGAATCGCCGATAAATTGCTCGACCGAATTGATGCCAACGAAGTCGTCGACGTTGTTACGATTACAGCCCTGTTCACAGGGCGCAGGGCAGACACGTCCCATCATTGACGGAAACGGATTGGCATCGGTGGAACGACGGAATGCATATTCCTGCATGCTCACACCTTCGGGTGGCAGTTCGATGCCACGCACGATGTTCAGCCAGCCGCGGACATCTTCGCCGGAAGGGCAACTGCCCTGGCAGGGGGGTGTCCGATGCACGTATGTCGGGCACTTGTAGGTGGTATCCTCGTTGAATATATTTTCGCCCTGCGAACGCCAGCGGTGTACACCATCCTCATACAATCTAAAGGTGAGATTCTTGTTCACTTCGTCTTCTGACGCTGCCATTTTACTTCTCCTGAAAACTATCTAGTTCTAATGTTCGCCACCCAGCTGGATGGCGTTACTGACTAACTGGTGAATGCTGACGACCTGGTCCATCTCAAACCCGTAGTAGGGCAGGATCTTGCTGAACTGGCTTTTGCAAATCGCGCAGATTGCCGCGAGGTGAGTGACACCGTGTTGTTCCACTACCTGTTGCAATGCTTCCATGCGCGGCAGGGCACCCTTGACGCGCAGCTCGACCAGGTCATCGGTCAACAGGCCGCCACCACCGCCACAGCAGAAAGTCGCCTCTTTGACGGTATCTGCGGGCATATCGACAAAATGATTACAGCTGGCCTTGATAACTTCGCGTGGAATCACGAACTGGCCGCCTTCGAAGTCACCCATGCGTGAACCGCGCGCAATATTGCAGGAATCATGAAAGGTCAGCACCATGTCGTCATTGGCCGACGGATCCATTCTGAGTGCCTTGCGCTGCAGTAAATCGTAGGTAACTTCGCAGATATGCTGGGGCATCGGGTAGTTGCGATCGAGAAAATCGAATGGTCCTGCGAGCGTGTCGAGAAAATTATAGGCGACGCGCCAGGCGTGGCCGCACTCACCGAAGATGATGCGCTTGACTCCGAGTTCGAGCGCCGCTTCCCGAATGCGCAGCGCCAATACCTGCATGTTTTCATAAGAGCCGATGAACATACCGAAATTGGCAGCCTCGCTCGCATAGCTGGAGAGCGTCCAGCTCATTCCAGCCTGGTGAAAGACCTTGGCATAACCGATCAGGCCATCGACATGGGGTTCGGCAAAAAAATCAGCCGAGGGTGTTACCAAAAGAACATCGGCACCCTTGACATCGAGCGGCATGCGCACGGTAACACCGGTCTCTTCCTCGATATCTTCTTCAAGGCCTTCGAGCGTGTCGGCAAGCGCAGGCTGGGGTAAGCCGAGGTTATTGCCGATAGTCTGTGCCTTGCCGATGATTTCATTGCAGTACTTCTGGCCGACGCCGATGGTGTCCATGATCTCACGCGCGGCCATCGAAATTTCCGCGGTATCGATACCGTAGGGACAATAAACCGAGCAGCGTCGGCATTGCGAGCACTGGTGGAAATAGCTATACCATTCGTCGATAACGCTTTGGTCCATGTCGCGTGCACCCACCAGGCCGGGCAGGTACTTGCCGGCCAGCGTGTAATAACGCCGGTAAACCGAGCGAAACAGGTCCTGGCGGGCGACCGGCATATTGTTGGGGTCTGATGTGCCGAGGTAATAATGGCATTTGTCGGTGCAGGCGCCGCATTTCACGCAACTGTCCAGAAATACGCGCAATGCGCGGGAACCATTAACCAGCTCCCCCATCTTGTCGATTGCGACCTTTTCCCAGTTGTCGATGAGCTCTCCGGGGAAGCCGATTTTCTGTTGCAGGTCTTCCTTGGCAACATAAGGCTTGCTATGTGCCATCGATCCGATTTCGATCGGCGGGATCTCGGGGTAGGGTTTAAGCGCTGGGGTCTCGAATTCGGCCACGATAATTTCCGGGTCAGCCCGCCTGTTTTACAGGCGCTGATTTACGCGTCGGCACATGCCTCTTTTCGCGCGGGTTATCGATTTGATTGCGGGTCGGGCTGAAGAATACTCCCGGTGCATGCAGTAACTTGCTGAACGGGAAGATAATCATCAGCAGTGCGACCAGTAACAGGTGCAGGCACAGCAGCAGGTCGCTCGGCATCGGCTGCCAGTCGAAATACATCAGCCCGAGGAAGAATGCCTTAACGGCAACGATATCGGTATGTGCAACGTATTTCATGCCGAGGCCGGTGAGACCAATCGCAACCAGCAGGGCCAGCATCAAGTGGTCGGAGAGAGACGAGATATAACGTACCCGGTCGACCAGGAAACGGCGTGCCCAGAGGCCAGCAAGGCCCGCGACCATTGCAAATGCGGCATAGCTGCCGATGGGTTGAATCAGTGCGACCCAGGACCAGACCGGATCGGTAAAGTAGCGCAGGTGGCGTAACAGCACGAATAACAGGGCCGCGTGAAAGACCCAGCCGAATAACCAGATCCACTTGTTCGATTTGAACAGGCTATTGAACAAGGTGACTTCAAAAAACATGCGCCTGACGACGCCCTGTGTTGTTATCGGTGCCGGGGTGGTCGGAATCCGCAACGGGGTTGGCGTGACGGCGTAGAGCCTGATGCGATAGACGAGTCCGGCTACAATTGTTGCAGTAGCGAAGTAGAATAACAGGGTGAATGCAATCGTCAGTAATGACATGGATACGTCATCTCCCGGCTTGCCAGGCTATCGGGAAAGGGAACGGCTCCCTTTCCCGGAAATACGCCCAACGCTGCCTAGACGCAGCCGGTGGGCTTGGGCAGACCCGCGTATTTACAGGCTTGCTTGGCAGGTCCGTAAGGAAACAGCTCGTAAAGATACTTGCTGGTACCCTTGTCTTTGCCCAGTTTTTTACCCACCGCCTTGGTCAGCACGCGCACCGCGGGAGCGATCTGGTATTCCTCGTAGTAGTCACGTAGGAAATTGATCACTTCCCAGTGGTTGTCATCCAGTACGGCGCCATCGGCTTTTGCCATTTCGTTTGCGAGTTGGTCGTTCCAGTCACTCAGGTTAGTGAGGTAACCTTCTTCGTCCGTATCGTATGATTTGCCGTCTATTTCAATAGCCATTTTTTACCTCTGCCATGTTAAATGTAATTCCACAGTCACAGCCATGACTGTAGCTTGTCGTGCTCAGTAGTGAGCTCCACAAAACCGTCGTAATCAACCAGTGAAATTCCGTCGATGATGTTATCCGGGTTTATCCCCCTGGCCTGAAGATCGGAACGCAATGCGTAAACCGAGTGCGTCGAAAGAGCCTGCTGCATCCGCTCCGCTGCGGCGGTATTTTTTTGTACTGCGTAAATGCCGTCTTCAATCAACAGAATCGGGCTATCGGCTTTCGCCAGGCGCAGGCAACTGTCGAGCGAGTTACGATCAAAGGGTGATTTGTTCACGATGTGCAATACAGACATTTCGATTCCGCCTAAAAATTCAGGATGACATCCTGCTGTTCGATGATGTCGGCCAGTTCGTCGCTGCTGACGACATGGATCGAATCTTTTTCTGCCCAGTCGTCGTCTTCATCTTCATAGGTCAACGGCATCAGGTCTTCCTTGCTGAGGCCACGCATTTCCAGCGATTCACGTTCGACGTAAATCTGGCTGACATCATAATCGCCGAGGGCCCTGAAGGTCGGTGCAAAGTTCTTCGCGCCGATGCCTCCGGTGTCCTGGTTTTGCATCAACTGGTAAACCCCGTCGTCGACGAAAGCAAGCGTTACGTCCTGCTCGAAGGCTGCACCGATTAGTACAACTTCAAGCGACTCCTGCGCATAAATAGAACCATGCGGGGCCTTGCGGTTAACGTATAAAAATTTCTTTGAGGCCATAATTAATCACCAAATACGATTAAACGATCCGCCTGGATACCGGCATCGATCAATTGACCCAGTCCGGATATCTGAAACCCGGGCGCCATGTTACTGCCGTCCTTGCCTGCACGCTTGGCTTCATCTTCGTCCAACAATCCGCGTCTTTGTGCTGCGGCTACGCACAGGATTAATTCGAGGTCATACTTCTGTCCCAGTGCGCTCCAGCGTTCGCTGATATTGCGGTCATCCTGGGGTGGGACGCTGAGCCTGGTGCCATTATTGACACCGTCATGGTAGAAGAAGACGCGTACGACCTCGTGACCTGCCCGCAACGCGGCCTCGGTAAAATGGTAGGCCGAATCGGAGGCCTGGTGCGTGTAGGGACCTTCGTTGATTAATATTCCAAATTTCACGCGGCTACCTCGTTAAAACCGGATATGAGTCGAGGCGTTAAGCGAGTTTCTCGCGCCGCGCCAGTTATCGACATGAAACTTGGTAAACGGCAGCTCGGTTAATTCAAAGAATTGCGGCCAGCCGATCCGCTCGATCCAGTCGTTGAGGCGCTCCCAGTCACGCGCATTTTCCTTGTAGGTCTGCAGAATCTTTTTAACGATTGCAGTCGCCTCCGGCCAGCGCGGTGGATTGTTCGGAATGCCGGCTGCAACCAGTTTCTGGAAGGTCGGTTTGCCGCGGGCATTGGAGTGATTGCCACCGACCCAGATTGCCAGCTTGGTGTGCTCGGGATCGTTGATTTGCATCGGCGTGCAGGGCGGGTAACAGGCACCACAGCAAATACACTTCTTTTCGTCCACCTCGAGCGATGGTTTGCCGTTGACGAGCGCGGGACGAATTGCCGCCACCGGGCAGCGCGCCACCACCGACGGGCGCTCGCAGATGTTGGCGACCAGGTCATGATTGATCTTGGGTGGCTTGGTATGCTGTATGTTGATTGCGATGTCGCCCTGGCCGCCACAATTGATCTGGCAACAGGAGGTCGTGATATGAACCCGGTTCGGCATGTTCCAGCCTTTGAATTCTTCGATCAGCTCGTCCATCATCGACTTGACCACGCCCGAGGCATCGGTACCGGGAATGTCACAGTGCAGCCATCCCTGGGTATGCGAAATCATAGCAACCGAGTTCTTGGTGCCACCGACGATGAAACCTTCTTTTTCAAGTGCCGCGATCAATGGTTCGACCTTGCTGCCGTCGGCAACCATGTACTCGATATTGCTGCGAATCGTAAAACGTACGTAACCCTCGGCATACTCGTCGCCGATTTCGCAAAGCTTGCGTAGCGTGAAGACGTCGAGAATTCGCTGGGTGCCGGCGCGCACGGTATAGATTGCATCGCCACCATGCGCGGTATGTTTTAAAACGCCGGGGCGCGGATCTTCATGGTAAGACCAGTTGCCGTAGTTTTTACGCATGGTCGGATGCATGTACTGGAATCCATCGGGGCATCCGGATTCAATCGGGGTGCGTTGACCTTCCATTATCGGGCTCCTGCATTGGTTTTAAATAACATGTTCAGTGACCTCACTACGTTGCTTACGATGCTTTCTTTGATTCAGCCTTGCGGTCAAACCATTTCTTGGCTTCGATATCCCAGTCATCCATGCGCACGTACGAACTGGTGCGAGTTTCCGAGATCATGTTCGGATCGACTTCAACGCCGATACCTTCGAGGAAATTAACCAGGCCGATGCGCTCCACCATTTCACCGCAACGCTCGTGCTCGAGCCCGTTTTCGGCCCAGTAATCGATGACTTCCTCGGCGAGCTCGGTCAGTGTTTCATAATCCTCTTCATCTTCGAGCTTCATGAAAGGCACGATCACGGTACCCATCAGGTCGCCGATTTTGAGGGTACGCTTACCGCCCATTAATATGGTGACGCCTTTATCGTCCCCGGGGGAGAGCGCTTTCGGAACCACGTTGAGACAGTGCATGCAGCGCACACAATTGCGATTGTCGACTTCGAGTGAATCGTCATCGTTGAGCGACAGCGCATTGGTAGGGCAGCGGGTGATGATATTGTCGATGGTGTGCTGGCGTCCCTTGTTGCCGACGTATTCCTTGAACGCTTCCTGGTCCACTTTCATGTCATCGCGCCAGGTGCCGATGATCGCGAAGTCGGAACGCTCGATCGAGTTCATGCAGTCGTTGCCGCAGCCGGAAACCTTGAATTTGAACTTGTAGGGCAGTGCGGGGCGATGCACGTCATCGGTGAAATTGTTCAACAGGGTGCGGTGGACTCGCATTTCATCGACGCAGGACTGTTCGCAGCGGGCGGCACCAACGCAGGACATGCCGGTGCGGACGCAGGGGCCGGCACCGCCGAGGTCAAAACCGTATTCGTTAATTTCGTTGAAGAAATGCTGGGTATTTTCGGTCGAGGTACCGATAAACATGATGTTGCCGGTTTGACCGTGAAAGGTTACCAGGCCCGATCCGTATTTTTCCCAGCTGTCACCAAGCTGGCGCAGCATGTCGGTGGTGTAGTAATTACCGGCGGGTGGCTGAACCCGCAGCGTATGGAATTCCTTCGATTCCTCGAAAGCATGCGCGACTTCGGAAAAACGCGGAATGATACCGCTACCGTAACCGTAAACACTGACCGTGCCCCCTTTCCAGTAACCTTTGCGGGTTTCATAGGAATGTTCCAGTTGCCCGAGCAGGGAATTGGCAACGCCATTGATGCGTTTGTCGTCGTGTTCATCGCGTAGACGTTTGATTCCGGAAATGAAACTTGGCCAGGGGCCGTTCTCGAGTTCGTCGAGCATTGGGGTGACATGTGCTTTTTTAGCCATAGTAAATCTGTTCCCGTTTATCTGTTGAACGATTCCAGAACCAGGTGGCCCCTGGAATCAGGATCCAGGTCAGCTACGATCCTCTCGTAGACCTGACGAAATGCCGGCGTTGGCGCTAGTTTGTTAGAATTAGACGGGATGAGCTATCCCCCGCTTGGGGTGCAGCAATTTGTAAACTTATCCCTATCGAGATAGGCTAAATTTCCACGTCTGATCCGGGTTTTTTTCTTGCCGACCGTATAACCGATAAAACCTATAAATATCATAGGTTTACTGGTTAAGCCCATTTAGTTTTTTGACTCCTACCGATGGGGTGCTCCAATCGGGTATCGCGTGTAATAGAATCAGGCTTGATTTACCCATTGAATTCTAACAACCCGGACCGGAATTGAACGCCACATTAGACCATATGAGCAGCGCACTCAACAGCTGCGATGAAAATTCTCCTTTTATGCTCGAAAACGAAGCTGCGTACCAGGCCTGGCGGGCACGCAAGTTGCGATATCGACAGGAATTGACAGCTACTAAGGTCTATCCACTGAATCCTGAGTCAGGCCTTCCGGATTCGATGCTGGATCAGATTCGGAAACAGGTGGCAGCCTATAATTTCGTTGTGTTTGAATCTACAGTTCAGTTGGGGAAATCTGAATTCCTGGCGCTTAATCGACAATTTGGACTGCAGGACCTGGATGTTAACCTGGGCGCGGACGAGAATAAAGTCACGTCGCTGCAGGTTGTTAGCGAGTCAGACAAGCGTTCGCAGTACATCCCTTACACCAGTCGTGGTATGAACTGGCATACGGATGGCTACTACAATCCCGATGGGCGTCGAATCAATGCATTCGCGCTTTATTGCGTGCATCAGTCCGAGCGCGGTGGAGATAACTTCCTGTTTGATCACGAGATGATGTACCTGCTGATTCGGGACGAAGCACCCAATCTGCTCGAGGCGCTGATGTGCAACGATATGATGTGCGTGCCTGCTAATGTTCAGGGCAATCGAGTTATCCGTGCGGCAGAAACCGGTCCGGTATTTTCGTTACAACCAGGGACCTGCGCCCTGAATATGCGTTACACCTCGAGACCACACAACATTGTCTGGAAGTCAGACCGGCAGAGCGCAAGCGCGCTCAACCGGGTGCGTGAAATTCTGATGGATGGTAAAACGATGATAGAAATCAAGCTGCGCGAGCACCAGGGCATCGTTTGTAATAATATTCTGCATGGACGCCAGGCGTTTCACAATGGCGCTGACTTGCCGCCGCGACTGGTTTATCGCGCGCGCTACTACGATGCGATCAATTTTGACAAGGCCCTGGCCTGAAAGCATATATAGGCACAAGAAAATGTTCTGGCGCGAAGATAGCGAATCCGAAAAAGAATACCAGGTGCCCGATGATGTGTTCGACCTGGTGTTCAAACTGCGCGGCACCAACCTTGATATAGACCATGCCTTTGCGCTTTCGCAAGCGCTAGGGTCACACTTGAAACTCGACACCTGCAGCAAGATCGGGGTGCATGGTGTGCGCATGGCCGGTTCAGGAAACGGCTGGAATCGACCGGAGCAAAGCGATGCCATGTTGCCGTTGTCAGCTCGTGCCCGCCTCGCAATACGGGTGCATCGAGACGATAGCGATGAAGTAGCCGGGATCACGAATCGAACGCTGCGGATCGGTTCCCAGGAGGTTGCCATAGGTGAAAGTACGAAGCGCAAGTTATCGACCCTGGGCACACTCCATGCCCGCGCGGTTTGCTGCGATCGGGACCAGGCCGAAGCCGATTTCCTGGTCGAAGTCGCTGAATTATTGAAGCGGATGAATATCGAAGTTTCAAAAATGATTTGCGGCAGGTCCGGCACGATTCGCACTGCAGATGGACCAATCTTTACCCGCGCCCTGATGATAGCGGACCTGGAGCCCGAAGAATCGGTAACCCTGCAGCAGCAGGGATTGGGTGAAGGTCGAATGCTCGGCTGCGGCTTGTTTGTTCCGCATCGGGGAATAAACCCGGTGCACAAGGTTCAGGAATAGTTTTGTAATCGAGGAGAAAGAATTGAGGTTAGTAATATGAGTATAAGTGTTGATGGTAGGGAGATTCCAACCACGGAGACGGGTTTTCTGGAAAATGTCGAGGACTGGTCGGAATCCGTTGCCAGGGTCCTGGCGGGCCAGGAAAAACTGGAACTCAGTGAACGGCACTGGGATTTAGTCAATTATTTACGTGATGAATTTGTTAATAACGCGGGCAACCAGCCTAATACCCGGACTCTGGTCAAAGCGATGGCAGGCACCTGGGGCGACAAATCGGTTAGTGCGAAAACGCTTTATGATTTGTTCCCGGGTGATCCCAGTAAACAGGGTGGTAGAATAGCGGGTCTACCGGAAAGCCGCAGAAAAGGCGGCTACTAGGAAACTAACTACCGCGCGAACGATTAATCGAGGAAAACCAATGAGTGAAAAACAGGAAATCATCAAGCAGATGCTGGAATTGCAGCGCCAGTTCATCGAGCTCGAGCAAGGTGGCAAGTTTTCGGCTGAAGACTACTACGATACCGAGGGTGAGTCGGAGTTAGCGAAGAACAAACGTGCTTATGATGAACTCGCAACTAAACTGGTCGACCTGGCCCACGAGGAGAAAGGCTCGCATCGTTGAGGCAGTCTAGGTCTCGGCCCACATGCGAAACAGGTTTGCATGGCAGAGATCGATCTGATCATGGATCGCATGGTTTGGGGTATCGGCCAGCAATTCTCTGGCCTGGTCCAGTTGCATCAGTAACTCGCGTTGGTCTGCACGGCGAATGTAACTTTGCACCCAGGTTATTGCCACCAGGCGCTCGCCCGCGGTTACTTTTTTTACCGAGTGATAGCTGTTTGATGGATAGAGTATGGCCTGTCCCGCGGGAAGTTTGAAATCAGTATTACCGTCGCTTGTTTCAATACAGAGTTCACCACCTTCGTATTCCCCGGGCCCGTTAAGGAAAATTGTAATCGATATATCGGAACGATATCTCGAACCGGGTGATCCCATTATCGGATCGTCGATATGACCGCCGTACTCCATGCCGGGTTCGTAGCGCGCATAGATCGGGGCGCATATTTTTACCGGCATGGCGGCCCGCAGATACACGGGGTTTTGTACCAGCTCGGTCATGACGACGTTGTTTAATGCATCAAAGCGGTCCTCGTCTGGCGCAAGTTCCCGGTTATTTTTTTTAACGCTGGCATTTTTGCCGGCGCTGAGCTTGCCATCGACAAACCTGGCTTGTCGCAGCACCGAACAAACCGCCTCGAGCTGTACGGGATTTAGCAGGTCAGGTATTTTTATTAACATCGTCTTCGAGATAAACCTATGAATATTACCGTTGAGATCGATGATAAGAGTTATGACCTCGATGTGCCAGAAACGCTTGCACTCGAGGCAACCGAATTTTTTAACAAGATGGATCAGGACATGAGCTGCGGCTGGCAAATGAGTCGCTGGTGGGTACCTGACCCGGATCAGAACCAGCGTTGCCAGATAGTCGCCGACAAGTTGTTAACGGCGATGCAGAAAAAAAATGAAGAGTATGCGCTGATGATGTGTGCCTATATTCTAAACAGCAAACCCGGCACCCGCAGAATTCGCATCAACACGGAAGGTGAAATCCAGGGAAATGAATTTTTCGATCATTGAAGCTGCGTTTCCCATTAATTTTACGGCTACCAAGTAGCGCTTACCCCGGACGGAAGAAAGTCGGCGCCCTGGCAAACGCCTCAGGCGAACACGACCCAGGTAGTGGCGATGTACTTGCTGCCGGATTTCAGGGTGCTACCGCGGTGCAGGTGTGTCCAGAAGGGTGGGAACAGCAGCAGCTTGCCGGCCTCCGCGGTGATCTGGACATCCTGGTATTGAAACTCGGTTTCGCCGCCCTGGTCCCGCAACGTATTGAGGTACCAGATGGCTACCAGTTGTCGCATTGCAAATTCATGACTGCCGCCGTCGATATGCCAGTGATAAAATTCGCCCGGGTCGGTGCGTTGAATCGCGTAGCCCATATCCTTGAAAGGGCCGTCAAAAAAAGAATAGGTTTGTTTGAACTCGGCGAGCGCCTGGTTGAGCGACCTGAAAAGTTCACCATCCAGGTCCTGCCAGTGAGATTTACCGCTTAATACCAGGTCGGTGGAGCGTTTGATGGAGTCGTCATGGTCCCTGGTCTGGCCGATACGCCCCGGATATTGTTCGTCACTGTGCTTTTCAAATCGTTCGATCATTTCGCGACACACATCAAGCGGCAGGGATTTCGTTTTTTCGAATATAAAGCTGCCCGGTTTTACCTCGAAGATCGACTTTTCCATTTTCATGTTCGCTTTCTGAGTGAATAGAATTTTAACCGAAACTGACGTTTGTAGCGCCTCCCAAACGGCTAACCTGGTTGTTGACGAGATACCCAAATTGGATAGGGGTTTTAAGTGTTGATTAACGGTATTATGCGTCAGTTATAAATTGATAATTTCATAGTTATCAGTACTTTAGATAGGAAGCGCAATGATGTTGAAGACATTTATTAAACCCGGGCTTGTATTATTTATCCTGCTGGCAGTATCTACGTTAACGCCAGTTGCTGCGACTAATTCCGATGTTGCCAAGGAAAGTCGTTGGGCGGAGCAGGTGATCGACGGTTTGCTGGATGGAGACGAGCTCTGGCTGATCGATGATATTGGACACGAATTTTTGAGTATTTTAACCGAAGGCGACGAGAGCTCGGGTCGCGCCGTGGTGTTGGTGCACGGCATAGGTGTGCACCCGAACTGGCCGGATGTGATTTACCCCTTGCGCGCGGGTTTGCTCGAACAGGGCATTACCACGCTGTCGTTGCAGATGCCAATTCTGGCGAACGACGCTGATGAACGAGAATATGGTTTACTGTTTCCCGAGGTGCCTGGACGTTTCGAGGCGGCGCTCGATTACCTGGATGACGAAGGCTATAAAAATGTCACCATAGTCGGCCACAGCATGGGTGCCTCGATGGCAACCTATTACCTGTCGCAAAGCGATACCAAAGCGGTAGACTCGCTGGTTATTATCGGCATGGTGGCGGGAGGTGCCTACTACAACAACCTCGAGGCCCTGCCAAAGGTAAGGGTCCCGGTACTTGATTTGTACGGCAGCGAGGATCTTGAACGTGTGCTCAATTCTGTTGACCAAAGGGCCACGTCAGGCAAAAAACAATCTGTCCATCAATACCTGCAGGTTCGTGTCGATGGCGCGAACCATTTTTTCCAGGGTCACGAAGACTCCCTGGTGAGACAGGTTGCCGAGTGGCTTGACGCGCATCGAAATTAAATTCCGGATATCACCCCGCACATGGTAAGAGTCAAGAAAAGCTGGAACCAGAACGAGCGGGCGAGGTCCCCGGCACAGATGGCGAATGCCATCGGTTCAACGATCTGGAAGCTTTCGGCCAACGTCGTGTTGAACATGGAAAATGAAAATTTCGAAACCGCCACACAGGGTCAACGGGTCGATATCATGGAGGAAATGGTCTGCTACCTGGTACATTTCTGCGATCGCTGGGTATATTCGAAGGCCAGCCAGGATCAGCGTGCCGAATTCATCAGTTGCCTGGTCAAGGACCTGGCGCGGATGCTGGAAGATAGTCGGATTGACGTTCAGGGCGAGGGTGAATACCGGGCCGACTTTGTCAGCAAGATCAACCAGCGTTCAACGGACTATGCGGGTTACGGCTTCAGCGAGGCCGAAGGCGGTAGCTTCGCTATGCGCTGTCGTCTTGGAGACCACGTAAAAGAGTCCATGGGTGAACGCGACAGTCGCTGGATCCCGGATTATATCGTCGGCAGAGAGGCGCCTGAAATCGAAGCGGCTTTAAAACGTTCGTTGGCTGGGTTGGTTGTCTTCGAAGTCTAGGATTCGACCCAGTTTGAAAAATTGTCGCTGGATTTGGCGCTGCCGTCCTCGTAGCCGGCTTCATAGGCTTCGGTGAGACGCTGTTCTTCGCGTTGTGGATGCCCGAGAAAACCGCCCTGCCAGCCGAGGATATATTCCTCCTGTACTTTCATTTTTTCCATTTGGGTGATTGCGTCACGATAAGCCTGGTTCATCGGAATCTCCTGGTTTCTACAATTTCAAATTGGCGCAAAGATCGTTTAAAGTTTCGGTTCTCGCTATCAGCCTGATGGCTGACAAGACCCGTAGCCTAGCAAAAACAGGTTTTGCCCGGTATATCCCATCTAGTCATCTTCACGCATCATTAGGTAATACTGGTACTTCATGGTTGCCGCGCTGCCGGAGATGATCGCGACGATCGTCAGAATCGATCCCAGCGCCAGGGTCGAAACCCCGGTGATTCCCTGGCCAATGGTGCAACCCATCGCCAGTACCCCGCCAATACCCATTAACAACGCGCCGATAGCGTGCATCAGGAAATCATTCCAGGATACAAACCATTCAATACGGACCTTGCGAAATACCAGAGTATATAGAAACGAGCCAACCACGACACCGAACACGGTGGCAATGCCAAAGGTTAAGAATATTGCTGAAAAACCTTCCTTAAGGTACTGCGCAATATGCCCGGTAGGGCCGATAAACGTTAGTGACTGCGCACCGGTGAAAAAGGGTCGTTCGTCCATGAATTCCAGTTCATCCATCAGTTCGAGACCACCCGGTCCAGTGGTAATGTACCAGCCGATAACGATCAGCATGCCGATCACCAGGCCGGCGCTGACTAACTCCAGGTTTGTGCGGAAGTCTTGCGCCCGCAGTATCCAGATCAATAGCGGAACAGCCACTACCAGCGCGATTGCGAATCCCAGTGCAGCGCTCGATTCGATCCCGGCTAGTCCGGACAACACCGCCGTAATATCCTGGCTGGGAATTCCCTGGCTGGAGAAATCAATACTGACCGGCAGCATCCATTGCAGAAATACCAGGTAACCGAAATCGGAAAACAGCATCCACCAGGCGGCGATCCCCATGATGGTGAGGACTACGACCGACTTCATGTTGCCTTCACCGAGGCGCACCAGGGTCTTGTTGCCGCAACCACTGGCCAGCGTCATGCCGATACCGAACATCAGGCCGCCCACGAGGTGGCGCAGCCAGATGAAATTGGCGCTGCGGTAAGGCGGATTGGAGGTCTCGTTGCTGGTCGTTAACGACAGGTCGATGCTGCCTGAATACTCCAGAATCCCGACACCGATAATTGCAGTTACGATCGCCAGCAACCACGAGCGCATGCGATTGTGGTCGCCGATATTAATCCAGTCGGAAACCGCCCCCATGGTGCAAAAGTTTGCCTTGTTGGCAATCGCGCCAAACACGATCGAAAGCCCGAAAGCCCACAGCAGCGACTGCGAATAAAGGTCTAGGTCCATCTACTCCCTGATCCTGTGCTGTTATCAAAGCCTGCGGTTATAGGTGAATGCCAGCTCGTACTGATCCATCTCGAGTTCAATTTCCTGGCTTGTATCGAAAGTGTTTGTGCCGTCAACCGAAACACTGGGTGCATACATCGCGGCGAAATTGATCGCACTTTCGGCATCGAGTTGCTTGGTAAAGCCGAAGGTAATATGCTCCTCTACAACACCAGGCGCCAGGATATTAAATACGACTTCGCTGCTCGGGATGGGTTGATCTCCGGTACTGAAGCCAACGCGCCAGGTCATGTCACCGTCCTGCCACTGGTAACCAACTTTAAGAACCGTCATGTCCTCCCAGCCGAAGCCTGCGCCATCGTCACCCCCGAGACAGCCGTCGCCGACTCCACTGCCTCCCGGGCCCATACCGGGTGCAGTGCAGCTGCCCCCAGGGGTTAGCGGTTCAATCGAGTTGGATACTGCAGGAACGTCTTCATAGTTGATTTGCTGCAGGTCGACAACCAGGACGCCATGATCCCGAACGTCGATTGCCAAACCAACCGTGAAGTTCGAAGGAATATCGAAGTCGCCGTCTTCCGCGAACAGACCGGCGTAATCGTCAAATTCGCTCATATCGATTTCCGGCTGGTACGCAGCGCCAAAGCGAACACCCGGTGAGATTTCAGTCTGGAATCCGAGGCGAATCCCGATACCGGTTGCAGTATCGTGGTCATTGTTGGTCAGGTTACTCGGATCCGAAGAAAAAGGGCTAAAATTTGCCAGACCCTTGGCTTCAAAGCGCTGGTAGGCAATGATACCGCTGACACCCCAGGAAGTCTTGTCAGAGACCTTTGCCGCATAGGTCGTTGCAATGAACAGTTGTGACAGATCGACACCCGCGGTGCCATCACCATAAGTTCCTGGGAGTACGTTGAATGCCCCCACGCCGTCGAAAACAGTCGCAGTTCCACCTTTGTATTCGGTGTTCATTCCGCCGTTGCCGAAGACCGAAACACCCACGGTGCTGTCGTCATTGATAACCCAGTTGTAACCGAACTGCGGGATCAAAAAGGCTTCATTATCGCTGTCGATGCTTTGATCACCGTCGCCGATGCTGAAAGTAGGGCGGCCAGAGGGGAAGCCCGGAGTTGGGCCGCCTGTAGCCTTATATTCGCGCATCGGTCCAAATACGGCAGCGCCGATGTCGTAGCGCGCGCCCTGCCAAACCATGCCGGCGGGATTATTGGCAGCTGCCAGCGTATCCTGTGAATAGGCAACACCTGCGCCAGCCATGCCTTTCTCAGCGATGCTGGTGCCGTGGCTGAAGTAACCGTTGGTGGCCCAGACCGATGCCGGGAATGCGAATGCTAATAAAGCAATGCTGAAAAACTTAAGTCGAACCCTCATCATAACTGCCTCCTCGTGCTCGCTTGATTTAATAACTGTGATAATTGCTAGATAAACAGGTTGACGTCTGATTCACCGGCAAATTCGAAAAAGGTGGCCGCGCCGGCATAGTCGATCCCGTCGATAAATTCGCTCGGCTGCATGTCGAACAGGTCTACCGTCATTTGACAGGCGATCAGCTTTACATCAGCTTCCTGGCACAATTCGCGCAACTCGGCGACGCTGGCGACGCCCTTGGATTTCATCTTCGATTTCATCATGCTGCTCATCATCGCTTCCATGCCGGGGATGGCGGTACCGATGGTCGGGAACCATTTATCCATGCCCATCGGCATCGGCATGCCAGGATTGCCGAGCGGTGAAACCTTGAGGTTCATGTCTTTTTTAAGTAACTGGAGACCGTAAAAGGTGAAGAAGATCTGCACTTCGTAACCGATAGCGGCGGCGGTAGATGCCAGGATGAAAGGAGGGTAGGCCCAGTCCAGGGTTCCCTTGGTGGCAATCAGCGCCAGCTTTTTCTCAGACATATTTCACTCCGAAATATTTCAGGCGCTGAGTAACGATCTCAGGCCTTCTTGATGTAATAATGATACTTGCCGTCGGCTTCCGAGCTATCCAGCAGCTGGTTACCGGTTTGCTTGCAAAAGGCATCGAAATCCTTGACTGAACCCGAGTCGGTGGCAATGACATAGAGCACGTCGCCAGTGTTCATCGAGCTGAGAACCTTCTTCGATCTCAGAATGGGAAGCGGGCAGTTGAGGCCGGTGGCATCAAATTTTTCGGTATATTCGGACATTCAATTTATTCCTCTGCTGGTTAAACGTTTGGTATATCAGGCAAGTTGGTGTTTTAAAGATTTCTTGCCAACACGCATTGATCTGTATCAACCAGTCGATAGAACAGCCTTAAACAGTAAGTGTCAACCTTAGATTAATTGGCGAGCCGATAAAACAGCCCTGTTTGATAGGGGGCTACCCCTTTGGGGATAAAAAAATGCCGGGTCGAAAGCCCGGCATTAAAATAATCAGGATTTGGTTCGTGTTACTTCCTGGCACCCGGCCCGTTGACCGCGAGTCCGTTACTCATGTAGGTGTGGAAGTACTCCAGTGCGCGGTACTCTTCGCTTTGCGCCGGGTAGTCCTTGGCGCGTACCTGCTTGTTACAACCACCGTAGCGACGATGCGTGGTACCCATGCCGCCCCATTTGGAACGATATACCGGGAAATGGCTCAAGTGCCCCAGTGCAGGACTCAGTAAATCGGCACGCACCATGCTGCCGGCATAAAACTTGTGGCAATCGGCGCAGGCCATGTTGAGCTGACCACGTTTCTGGTAGAAGTGTTTCTTGCCGCGTTCATAGGCGGCAACTGCACGCGGATCATCCGGAATCTTGATGTCAATTGTATTGCCGCGCGAGGTATAGGCCATGTAACCAGAAATATGTGCGATTGGCCCTTTCTTCCACTTCAGTTTTTTCTCGCCATTGGCTTCACGGCATTCGTTGATGGCCAGCTCCAGGGTAATGACTTCCCCTCGTTCGGTATCGAAGTAGGGATAGTTCTGGCGGATACCGATGCCGTCATTTTCAAAGCAGCTGCCGTAAGTCTTGCCGTTTGCGAAAGGCTTGTTGAACAGCTCCTCGCCCTTGCTGAGGCTTAACTCGTAGGGTGGAAATTCCTCTATTTCTACCCATTGTTCGCGTGATGCCGCGTCGATCGAGTAAACGCCGTTGATAAAATCATCGAACGGGGTGCCGGGAAAGCGTTTCTTGTAGTAATCCCGGAACTCGGAAAGGTCCTGCTGCGGGCTTGCCATGCCGTTGAAAGGCAGCGCAATCAGTAAAGCAATCCCCAGGGTCGTAAATAGTTTATTCATGACAGTTCCTCCTCATATTATTTTATTGCCGCAGTTTACTTGATTGCGGCTTCAGCGCTGTCACCTTTGCCCATATTATCGACCCAGGTAATCTTGATTTTGTCACCCGAGGCGGCGCCTTTGAACTTGAACGAAAGGTATGGATTTTTCGAAATGGCACCACCCCAGTTTGCGGTCATAACGGTGTTGCCATTGTGCTCCGCGGTAACCTCGGTGATGTGATTTGCTGGAATTTTCTTGCCGGTTTTCGAGTCTTTGCGCAAACCGGTTTCCATCGGGTGACTCATCAATGTCTTGACGGTTGTAATGTCACCTTTTGCCTTAGCGCGAATCTTTATAGAAGCCATGTTTAATTCTCCAATTCTTTAATGTCTGATATTAACCGCCACAACCACCGATGGTGACCTTGACTTCCTTTGCAGCCGAATAGAGCTTGCCATCCGCCTTTACAACAGCGACCACGTCGGAAGTCTTGGCCATCTTGATCCGGGTGGAAACAAATGGCTCGCAGGCGGAAGTCAGCATGTAGGTTGAAGTCATGGGAGAGTCGTTAGCCGATGCAATAATAGAGATGGCGTCAATATTTCCCATGGTTGATGACACGGTTACCGGAACCACTGCACCGTTTTCGGCGATGTCCGGAGCTTTCAGCTTGATTTCATCGGAGGCAGTATGCTGATCCGTGCCCATGGCTGCAGTCAGTGCGCCACTGACGTCCTTGGCATCAAAGGCTGCCTTGGTATAAGCGCCCAGTGCGCGTTGGGGAATCAAAATTCCCGTGCCGACGGCCGATACCGTGGCGCCGACAAAAGCGGCCGTTTTAACAAACTTGCGACGTAAAAGATTCATCTTAAAATTTCCTCGTGAGATATTTTTCGTGCAGAACTAAAGGGTGTAGACAAACTCGGTAATCAGGTCTACTTCCTTTTCTGTCAGGATTCGATGCTTGCCGAAAGGAGGCATGATGGTATTGGGATTTGCGATCGTTGGGTCCCAGATCTGCTCGCGCAGCTTGGCTTTATCAGGGAAGCGCGCCTTCATGGCGATCAATGGCGGACCAATATTTCCTGGTAATGCGCCATCTGCCATCATGTGGCAGCCCAGGCAATTGCCTTTCTTGCGATCGAACGCCACTTTCTTGCCATCTGCTATTGCATCGGCGTTAGCGACCGAAATGCCGCCCAAAATCGAAATACAGCAAAATAGTGTCATCGATACTATTCCGCTGGTAACCTGTTTCATCGTCATGCTAATCCTCCTCGATACTTGCTCATATGCTTCCCTGCTCCAGGCAGGTTGCAGTTTTATTTATGTTGAAATTTCTGACGCAATTCGACAATCGAAAAATAACTTAATCGAACACCCGAATACTATACCCCAATTTGGGTAAGATTCGAATAAAGAGTACTAGGTTGGCGCATTTTTGAGCTGCTTTGTATGCCCTAGTGGATATTTGATCCAGGGCTCGGGGTTGTTAAGGTAGCGCGAAATTAACAGATCACTCATTAATTAAAGAATAAACAGGGGGGATTCACCATGTTGGTTCGTGTTATCGCAATAGTGACGATCGCATTGTCGTTATCTATAGCTCCCGCGGTAAGTCAGGAAAATTGCGTGGCCGGGGAACCGGATTGCAATGCCGCGCCTGCAAGTCCGCTACAGAATCCTTTTTACCTGTTTCCGTGGATGGCGAACACCGCACCTTCGATAACCTCCAACATCAATGCGCAGGGTATGTCCTCGGAATGGATGAATATGCAGTGGATGATGATGATGGCGAACCATTTCATGAACGCTCCTATCGACGAGGCTACCCGGTTTAACATCCTCGATGCGATGCTGCGTGCCGCCAATACGCAAATGCTGGAGGGTATGTTCGGCGGACCCAACCAGGCCCGGATGTGGATACCCTCGCAGAATAAGCGTGAGGTTCCCGCCAATACGGTATCGGACTCTATTTCGGACGAGGCCAAGCGCAACCTGTATCAGAGCATGATGATGTTTAGCCCGCTATCGTTGCGTGACATGATCTCGATCATGGCGGACAAGATGGCGGTGGCCGAAGATGTTTCTTTCGATGACGCGATTGAATCCATGCGCCTGCGCGCCAATGAAATAAATTTCAAGTTCGTCGGGCACAGTCCGCTGTGGAAAGACATTACTGCAATTACCGGCGAAGAGACGCCTCGCGTCGAAATTTTTAATTTCTGTGATGCCATGGTGGCACGTAAGGTGCTCGATTATGCGCCGGAATTTATCGTCTTCATTCCCTGCCGTATCGCGCTGCTCGAAGATGCCGAAGGCAAGCTCTGGGTTATGACCCTGGACTGGGACGTGAACTGGCTAAACCTGGCACAGAACCCGAATAGTGTTCTGGATAAAGAGTTACGCGAGGAAGCGATCAGAATTCGCGACGGTATGCGCTACATCATGGAAGGTGCCGCGACCGGCGATTTTTAACGATTTGAAGCTGCCTTTACAGGCATTTAACAAGTACTTGGGAGTACACCTAATGAATACCAGCATTATGAAATTACTGTTAGCCGTCTTGTTCGGCCTGGCAACATCGGTATCGATGGCGGCAGATGAAACAACCGACAATGCCGCAGCAGCGAATCCGGAAATGTCGTATGCCATGCAAAAATCGATGGATCCGAACGTCTGGATCAAGCTCATGAACAGCATGATGAGCGGCGAGTTACAGGGACAGCCACTGATTTCATCCTGTGTCGATTGCCATACTGATGAGGATATCGCTCGCTACCAGAAGGACTATGGCGGAATGATGCAGGCGATGGATCCGATGATGCATATGTCCAATCCACAGGCCTACACCGGTGCCGCCACCGGCATGATGAACCCCATGACCGGGATGATGGCGCCGGTGACGGGCATGATGAACCCGATGACCGGGATGATGGCGCCAATGACGGGAATGATGAACCCGATGACCGGGATGATGGCGCCGATGACGGGAATGATGAACCCGATGACCGGGATGATGGCACCAATGGGCATGATGATGAATCCGATGACCGGGATGATGATGGCGCCGATGATGGGGATGATGAATCCGATGACAGGCATGGGCATGATGCCAGGAATGGGGATGCCAGGAATGCCGGGTATGGGTATGCCACAGATGCCCGGGGGAATGCCACCGATGGGGATGATGCCGCAAATGCCCGGCGGGATGCCACCAATGGGGATGATGCCGCAGATGCCCGGCGGGATGCCACCGATGGGGATGATGCCGCAGATGCCCGGCGGGATGCCACCAATGGGGATGATGCCGCAGATGCCCGGCGGGATGCCACCGATGGGGATGATGCCGCAGATGCCCGGAGGAATGCCACCGATGGGGATGATGCCGCAAATACCCGGAGGAATGCCGCCAATGGGGATGATGCCGCAGATACCCGGGATGACAAACCCAGGTGCTGTGCCGCCAATCGGCGCGATGCAGGGTCCGCAGACGATAATGGATCCGAAGCAGTACGAAAAATTCTACCAGCAATGGCAGGAAATGATGTCAAAGCATGGGCAGGCTAAGCCCGAAACTGCCGAATCTCAATAATATGAACGAACGATTATGAAAAAAATCATAGTACTGCTGCTCGCTGCCTTGCTGGCCGCCTGTTCCGGGGTTCCGGATAACAAGGAAATTGAAACCATGGTGCGCAGCAGTTTGCTGACGGATGGCCTCGATGACCTGTTTACAATGGAAAACTTCACCAAGGCAAATGGTTTCAGGGAAAGCGACAATGTTTATATTGTCGACGTCGAGTACGACCTGGTGTTCCAGAAAAGCTTTATCGACGTGGTGCGGGAAATTCGTGAAGATCCCACGGGACCCCAGTACGGAATGTTTGGCTCGAAGTTTATTCTGACCGCTATTCAGTCAAATTTTGGCCAGTTCGAGGCTGGAGACCGGATTCAAAAAACCGATAAGGTCACCTTGCACAAAACCGAGAAAGGCTGGCAGTTGGCCGAATAAGGAACTGAATAAACAGCCGGATAATAAATGTGTCATCCGGCTGTTTATTAGCTGAAAATTTTAGATATGAAGGTTATCTTTGGTTTGCGAGGTGGCCTGCATGTAACCCAGCATACCCTGGGCCTCCGCCTCCTGGGCTAATTTTGCGGCTTCCTTGGTTTTTCCTTCCTTGAGCAGTTTTTCCGCTTTCTTAATCATCTTTCCGGTGTCGCGCCATTCACCGCCGACCGATCCGGCTTGCTTCTGGGCTTCCTTGGCGGCGGCAATTGAGGCTTCAGCACTCATGTCGCCGGCATTTACCGATGTCATATAGCCTGTGCTGAACACAGCGATTGAGGCGGTGAGCAGCAGGGTTTTTAATGTGTGTTTCATAGTATGTCTCCTCTGGTTTTGATGTATTTAATCATGAAATGAATCGTAACCCCAGATATCGGTATCAAATCCGGCTTCACGAATATGGTCGGCGCGTGCCGAAATATAGCGCTGGAATTCAGGTTCCTCGAGATACGCCTTTTCCAGCACGTAGGCGTACACCGATTGAAAATGAAAGGTTTTGATAAATGCGCCGATGCGCATGACTTCATTGCCTTGTGGATCAAAAAAGATCAGCGAGGGGGTGTAATCGACACCCAGATCCCGGGCCCACTGCCTGGCGCTGGTCTGTTCGCCAGTGGGAGTGGTCAGGCGTTGCTCTGACGCGAGGTTAAACTGCACATTGTTTGTTTGGAGCACGAGTTTGCGGGTCGCTTTATCGGTCAGGATTCGCTCGTGCATGGTCTTGCATTCTGCGCAATCAGGTGATTCGAAATAAACCACAAGGGGTTTACCAGTGCTCGAGATAATTTTACCCAGATCGTAGTGATCCAGAAAAAAATCCTCATCGATTAGATTACCATCGACCGATGCAAGTTTATCGAGGCGGTACTGCGAAAAACTCAGTTTCCTTTCCAGTTTTTGCGCAACGTAGTCGAGTGCGGCACGGAAGTCAGCCGGTGGGTAATAGCCATTGAGACGCAGCGCAACCTTGCCATCTTCGTCCAGGAAAACCAGGGTCGGGGTATATTGAACCCTGAGGGCCGCGGCAAAGGTTTTTTCGGTAAAGTCCTGGCCACCGACACTGACCACTTCGCGGTCACCCCAAAGGTTGAGCGAGATACCGTCAAAATGCTCGATGATGTAGGCCTTGATATCGGGATCGGTGAAATTCTCTTCGATTAATCTGGAGCAGTAGGGGCAACTATCCTGGTGGAAGTAGAGCATAACCCTGCGACCGGCGGCGGCAGCCTCGGCGACATCGTCTTCGAATTCGAGAAAACTTTCCTTGAACCAGTCCGGCTTCTCGGAAGGTATTGCTCCGTACGATTTACCCTGTGGAATCTCACTGGCCGTACCGGCTTGCATGGAAATCGTAAGCAGCAACAGCAGCAGAGTTGTAGTTATGTAACCGAAAAAGCGCTGACCTGTATGTTCGTTGTAGATCATGATGGGAAAATTCAAAATACTTGATTTAGCGCAACAACTTACAGGTATTGGACGACGACAATAATACGATTTAGCACATTAATCCATCCTATTCAAATATGTAATAAACACTATATGGATAGCGCTTTTTGTAGCCATACCCAAAGATAGATATGTGCTACCCCGGTGTTTTTTGATTATCTAGCATTGTTCGCAGTATCGCGCGGAGAGACATGAAAATGAAACAACTGATATTGGTGCTTTTTGTAGCCTTCCAGATGATTCTTTCCCCCATTGCGTTGGCGTGGTCGCCACTGGATGAGTTCCGGTCTGCTGTTAAATCAACGCAGTATTGCGCTTCAATTGTAGCTGGCAGCGAATCAGACCAGGAAGGTGAAAGTGAAGGGGAAGAGGAAGAAGAACCAGATTGTGATTAGGGTTGGAGTCTTTATTTATTCGAATTTTTAAATCACATCCCAGGAGGGACAAGATGAAATCCAAGTTATTAAAAACAATTATGTTGACCACCAGCCTGGTCTGGGTCGGCAATGCCGCGGCCGCCGACAAGCCTGTGGGAATAACCTTTTCAATGAAAGATGCGACCGTCATGCACGGTGGTAAGTCGGTCAAGATTATGCGCGACCAGAACAACAAGGCCGTGGTTAATCCAGCCTTTGCAAAGACTTCGCGGCCCTGCCCGCCATTTTGTATTCAGCCGATTGTGCTGGCACCTGGAATAGAAACCCTGGGTGAAGCAGAAATAATTGACTACCTGGTTCGTATGAGTAAGGGTGACAAGACTATCCTGGTGGTAGATTCGCGCACGCCTGACTGGGTACAAAAAGGCACCATCCCCGGTGCAGTGAATATTCCGTGGACTGCCTTGAATCCGGCCAAAGGAGCGGACCCGATTTCAATTGGCGAAATCATGGAAGACCGGTTTGGTGCCGCTTCTCTTGAAGGCCTGTGGGATTACTCCAACGCCAAGACCCTGGTCATGTTCTGTAACGGGATGTGGTGTGGCCAGTCTCCCAACAATATCAAGAATCTGCTCAAGTTTGGCTACCCGGCCCACAAGATTAAGTGGTACCGCGGTGGCATGCAGAACTGGTCGAATCTTGGTCTGACCGTGGCGAAACCGACCAGCTGATACTAAGTATTTATCTTTAATTGGATTGCCGGCCAGCACACGGAGGTGCAGCCTTTAATCCCCTGTTTAAGCCAACTATGCGCAACAGTTTACTTGTAATTATTTTACCCGTACTCATGATCGCCGGCCCCGTGTCCGGTGATAATGTTGTCATGACACAGGTTTCAGACTTGCGTGACGAAGCGCGTGTTGCCCGGGCAGATAATTTAATCCTGGTGCTCGAGTTTTCCAGTGAGGACTGCGTTTATTGCCACAAGCTCGAACAGCTGTTCCTGTTGCCGATGCAGCGAAATGCGGAATACGATGAGAAGATTCTGATCCGTACGGTGTCTCTGGACAGTTTTGAAACCCTGATTGATTTTGATGGTCAAACGGTGAGTACCGGCGAATTTGCATCGCGTTACGAGGTTTCGCTTACGCCGACGCTGTTATTTCTGAATGCCGAGGGTAAGGAAATGAGTGATAAACTGGTCGGCATCTGGTCGGAGGACTTTTATGGTGGATTTATCGATAACCGCATCGACGAAGCGCGCGCAAAGCTCACGCATGTTGGCCTCGCAACTTCCGGGATCTAGTAACTCACGAAATTTTATTGCGTTGCTGTTTTTAATGGCATGTGTCGGTATTGCCCAGGCCAACGACGCGGTTGAAAAACTGCTGGCCCAGGTGGAACCGCCGCAGGGTGTGGTGTTTGAAATCGTCGAAGCAGATGAGTCTGCGCTCGAAGAACTGTTACCCCGGGTTCGCGATGCCATCGAAAAAGTTCGCGCGAAGTTTCCCGCGACCGAATTTGCTGTTGTCTCGCATGGCAAAGAGGAGTTTGCGTTGCAATCACAATACCAGGGCGAATATGCTGATATCCATCAGCAGGTGCAGTCACTGGTTGCCGATGATGTGCCGGTGCACGTCTGCGAAACCCATGCAGGCTGGTACGGTGTTACCGCGGAAGATTTCCCGGATTATGTTAATGTCGCACCTACCGGACCCGGCCAGGTAAGGCTTTACGAGGAATTAGGGTACGAGTTGATCATAATCGACTAGTCCAGCCCAATATTCAGACATGCCATACTATCTTTTCAAAATCAGTTCTCACGGCAATATTGACCTGGTAAAGGATCTCGAGCTAGTGGAAGTTTTCGATGCTTTCCGTGACGCAAAAATCGAGGCCAAGAAGCTGCGTGCAGAGCAGGCCGACAATAGTTTCAGTTACAAGGTCATGTTTGCGGATAACCAGTTATCTGCAGAGGAGCAATTGCTCGAAAAACGTGAAAAGCCGGTGCTGATGGAACATGAACGTTAGAATCATAATCAAGCCATGCGTCCTGGTCTTGCTGCTTTGCGTGGGTCAGGCGGTTGCGTCCGAGCCCGACTTCGCGCGCGAAACAAGGTTATCCGACGAAATTGTCGACGTTATCCTGGATGGTGATCCCGTCTGGCTCGAAGCTGGCGGGCGCGAGTTCCTGAGCATCTACACCGAGGCCGAAGATTACAATGTTGCCGTAATTATCTTGCACGGCCGAGGCTTTCACCCGGACTGGGCGGACACCATAAACCCGCTGCGCGTCGACCTGGTCGAGCGCGGATATAGCACCTTGTCTCTGCAGATGCCAGTGCTCGAAAAAGACGCCAAGTACTACGATTACGTTCCAATCTTTCACCATGCGCATCCAAGAATTGAAGCAGGCATTCAGTATTTACGCGATAAAGGTTTCCAGAAAATTGTTTTGCTTGCCCACAGCTGCGGCGTGCACATGGCGATGGACTGGATCAGGACTAAAAACGACCGCTCCATTGACGCATTTATCGGTCTTGGCATGGGCGCAACCGATTACAAGCAACCCATGCATCAACCTTTTCCGCTCGACTGGATGCACGTACCAATCCTGGATTTATACGGTGCCAATGAATTCCCGGCAGTGATCCGCCTTGCGCCCGGGCGCAAGGCAATGATCGAAAAGGCGGGTCACAAAAGCTCGCAGCAGTTGGTGTTGCCCGGTTCGGATCACTATTTCACCGATCAGGGTGATGCGCTGGTAAATGCAGTCGCGGACTGGCTGGATCAACTAAATTAGGCACGAATAGTTCTTCCCCGATTCTGGATTCGGAGCGTATCGCAAACTTTAATCGGCGGTTACAAATTGAGTTGCCCCTTTTAATTGACTATCAGGGTATAGTGTCGAACGCTTGGGGGGTCTGTGTGTATCCTTCGAGTTGTCTGGTCGATCAGGTCGGCCAAATTCGCTATGCATATCCTGGAGCACTGGAATGGGATTCGCCGGAAAACATAACGATCATCCAGAGCCTGCAGTAGCGGCTTCGAGTCACCCCTATACGCGATTAACCCCTGACCACGTGATTGCCGCGGTTGAAACCACCGGCAGGCTCAGCGATGCCCGCATACTGGCCTTGAATAGCTATGAAAATCGCGTCTACCAGGTAGGTATCGAAGACGAAGACCCGGTCATCGTCAAGTTCTATCGACCCAACCGCTGGAGCAGGTTGCAGATCGACGAAGAGCATCGCTTTACCCGGTTTCTGTTCGATCATGAAATTCCGGTGGTGCCGCCGTTAGTGATAGATTCTAATGCTGAGTATCCGACTATCGGAAATCATGACGAGTTCTGGTTTTCTATCTATCCGCGCCAGGGTGGTCGTGCGCCGGAACTCGATAATCTCGATCATCTGCACCTGTTGGGGCGATTCATCGGTCGTATTCACGCGGTCGGACAAGGATTTCGATTTGAGCACCGCATCCGGATGTCGGTGGATCGAGCCGGCGAAAATGTCAGCTACCTACTGGAGGCCGGATTCATACCGTCAGACCTCGAAGCGGCATACCGCTCGATTACCAGCGAGATTCTTTCTGCCATCGAGGCACGGCGACCGGATGCCGAACCCTATCGGCAAATCACGTTGCACGGTGATTGCCATAGCGGTAACGTGCTGTGGCGCGACGATTGTCCTCATTTCGTCGACTTCGACGACGCCATTAGAGGACCCGCTATTCAGGATTTATGGATGCTCCTGTCGGGCGATATAGCCAATCAGCAGCGCCAGTTGCTGGAAATCATCGAGGGTTACGAAATGTTTCAGCCGTTTGATGTGCGCGAGCTTAAGCTGATTGAGCCGTTGCGCGCGATGCGCGTGCTTTATTTTAGCGCCTGGCTGGCACGGCGCTGGGACGACCCGGCCTTTCCACTCGCCTTTCCGTGGTTTAATACCGAGCGCTACTGGTCGGAATATATTCTCGAACTCAAGGAATTGCTGAGCGGTTTGCAGCAAGAGCCGATCACCATGCCTGACATATAAATTCGAGGCAAAAAAAAGGCCCCCGAAGAGGCCCGCAAAATATTGCGCGATTAAATCGTAAGTTACTGAGATCTGCTAATCCGAAACATTCTCAGATCAGGGCCGGGATCACCGTTATTTAGCCAGCGAACACTTGCCCCGAGGTCTTAACCAAACCTAAAATCTCATTTTCATAAAGAATAATGTGACATTATTCATATAAAAACTGCGATTTTGTTACTTAACGGCATGGAGTATCCTCTGAATTCGTACGCAAAACATCACCCAAATGGGTTAAATTGACCTGCTTATGGCGTATTTGCAGGCTGCTCCTCAGATCGGTAATCAAGGCATTTCAACAATGGATTCAAGCTATAGGTTCGATCAATCCTTGCGCGAGCTGATTTCCCAGAATCTGAATCGGCATGATGTATCGGAGCTGGACCGTGCCGGCCTTAAGCATGCGGCGGTTGCGTTTACCCTCGTGGAGTGCAGCGAACCCGCCTATATCGGCAACATTCCACATCTTGCCGGGGCCTGTGAGCGGGCCGCTTTCATCCTGACTACCCGTGCGTCGGAGCTCTCCAGTCATGCCGGCCAACGTGCTTATCCCGGCGGCAGGATGGACCAGGGTGAAACCGTCGAACAGGCTGCATTGCGCGAACTCGAGGAAGAGGTCGGGTTAAGCCTGGATGCCAGCCAGGTGCTCGGCCGCCTGGATGATTATGCAACACGATCTGGTTTTGTTATTACGCCGGTAGTGGTCTGGGGCGGAAAGGATGTCCATTTAATTCCGAATCCCGATGAAGTCGCACAGATTCATCGTATACCGTTGAGTGAATTGGCCCGAGAAGACGCACCAATCCTGGATTCGATTGCGGAAAGTGAACATCCGGTATTGAAAATGCCACTGGGTGACGATTGGTTTGCCGCGCCCAGCGCCGTAATCGCGTACCAGTTTCGCGAGGTTGCATTATTGGGCAGAAGTACCCGTGTGGCACACTACGAGCAACCCTATTTCGCATGGACCTGACAAGGACAATTGATGAACATTGCTGATTTGTTAAAGACCCATCGAAACGCGTTTGTTCCTATGTTCGAGCCCGTTTTGACGGCTGAAAATAGCGTTTACATGGAATTGTCGAGTGCTAGCAATACCTTTGAAGGTTTGAGCGAAACCGAAATTGATGCCGAAGTGTTTAACAGGATTGATAAAGCCGGGGCAATAGCAGGAGTGGGCGGCTACCTGGAAAATCGTTCTGTCTACCGGGATACCGAACTGTTCCAGGGCGACGAGGAACGCTGTATCCATATTGGGGTCGATGTTTTCATGCCTGCCGGAACCCCGATTTTCGCACCGCTCGAAGCGGAAGTGCAGAGTTTTGCCAATCGGCAGGTTAGCGGTGACTATGGCCCGGTCATTATCCTGCGACATCGCCTGGCCGATTTCGAGTTTCATAGTCTTTACGGACATTTAGCCGAGGCCTCGCTTGACGGGCTCTATGATGGCAAGCCGGTTGCCAGCGGTGAAAAAATTGCTGAAATTGGTCCGCGACCGGTTAACGGTAACTGGACCCCACACCTCCATTTTCAGTTGGTTCAGGACATGCAGGATTATCACGGAGACTATCCAGGAGTAGTGCGCCCGGCCGATCTCGAATTCTTCAAGCGGAATTGCCCGGATCCTTCAATGCTGATAATCACGTAATTCAGGGAAAAGCTTGCGCGACGATTTGCAACCAGACAGCGCCGATAACCAGCATTACAATTGCATAAGGCCAGTTCCAGAAGGCAAGTTTCCAGCCAGCTATGCCATAACGACCCTGAAATACCAGGTTGGTACCGGACAGGGGATTCGAGCAGGTGCCGAGATGCCAGGCGAACAGGAAGGTTGCCGCGAGCAGGTTGGGGTCGGGATTCAACGTCATAATCATCGGTGCGAAACTCGAAATCATGATAATCGGATGAATCCCGCAGAACGCGCACAACAGCATGATGGCCAATACCTCGGCCGCGGTGATCGCATTGAACTGGTCGAAAGGGTTTTCGAAAACGCCGTGCGTGATCAGCGCCGAGATGCCCCCTGCTAGCACACCCGCCGCGAGGAACAGGCATAATTCGTTGACGATTCTGGGCAGGCCACCGCTAACGTAATTTTTAAGTCGTTGGATCGAACCGGTCATCCCGTGACGCAGAATGAGGAACGAACAGGTAACCATTAGTGCGCTGATTGCAATTAGCACCAGGATCGGGGTGGCGGGTAGCAACTGAGAAATTAATACCACGGTGATAATCAAAATTGCGGGAATCTTGAGTGCACTCAGGTGCGTTGGGTAACCGACAAAAGATTCCAGCTCTTCGGCATAACGAACGCGGGCTTCGAGATAAACGCCGATAAAGCCAATCAGCATGAATGGAAACCCGGCAACAATGATCCACAGCAGGCTCGCGTCGCTGACATAGGTTAACACCACGGCCATGGCGGCGAAGAAAGGTGACCAGCTGGAGACGCCACAAAAAATCCGTGTAAAAGTCTGGGCGGTGAATCGATCCAGCGGGTGGCTGCGATGGATGCGATCGGAGATCAGGATCGGCGCCGATATATTGATGATCGAGCTCGAAAGGTTGAGCCCGAGAATCGTTTGCAGAAAAGCCTTTCTGCCGACCGGTAAGGTTTCCTGTTGCTCGCTTTCGGGAATCACCACCAGGCGCAGAAAACCGACTGCCGCGATCATCGTCATCAGGCCGGTATTCGCGCTGATCAATGCATTCGTGTCCACCAGCACCGAGTGTCGACGGGCATGAACAATCATCGCGATGCCGATCAGCAGGATCAGCGAAACCTGGATCTTGAGCACGCGTGAAGTGTCGACAAACAATAGCAATGCCGCCAGCCACGCGGCGATACCGGCTATCAATATAAGACTGGACTTGGAGCCGAGCAACTCTAACCCCGTCAGGATCGTGATGACGACCATCGACAGAATTAAAACTCCGGCTATTTTATGGCGTATGGGGTCGGCGGGTTCGCTGATCTCAGTTCCAGAATTGAAAATATAGTGTCGCCAATATTACTCGAAACCTGAGGCCGGCATTAACCATTTTGGCTGGACTTCGGCTTACTGCTCTTTATACTGATTTTCAAATCCAATTAAGCCGTTGCAATTCCAGGGAAGTCGATGCCGTCTGAGTCACTCAATCGTAAGCTTACCGCGATTCTATATACCGATGTCGCAGGTTATTCGCGTCTGACCGGTGGCGATGAGGAAGGTACGCACCGACAGGTTATGGAGCTGCTGGATTACGCCAGCCAGCAGATAAAGGATGCCGGCGGCAATGTACTGCGATATGCGGGCGATGCGATCCTGGCGGAATTTTCCAGCGCGGTTAGCGCCGTTAATACGGCTGTCGAAATCCAGCGCGAGATGGCTGATAAAAATCACCAGGTTGATGACGATAAGAAGGTCCAGATTCGTATCGGCATCAATATCGGTGATGTTATCGAAGACCGCGGCGAAGTGTTTGGCGATGGCGTCAATCTCGCGGCCCGGCTCGAGGCCGCGGCACCCGAAGGCGGTATCTGCATTTCCACATCCGTTCATGAACAGGTGCTTGGCAAGCTCGATGTGGATTTCAACGACGGTGGTGAGGAGCAGTTTAAAAACATTAATCGGCCAGTCCACGTATTTTACTGGAAGCCGGAAGGTGATCAGCCCGGGGCTGCTGGTGCAAAAAAATCGCGCGCTTCTGAAATGCCCTCGATCGCCGTACTGGCACTGACCAATATGAGCAATGACCCGGACCAGGATTTTATCGGCGACGGCATCACCGAAGATTTGATCACCGCCCTGTCCAAGATTCGTTCTTTCAAGGTTATTTCGCGCGAGAGCACTTTCTCCTACAAGGGCTCTGCAATTGATGTGCGCCAGGTGGCCAATGAGCTTGGTGTACGATTCGTGCTGGAAGGTAGCGTGCGCAAGGCAGGCAACCGGGTGCGCGTGACCGTGCAGCTCATCGATGCCGAAACCGGGCACCACGTCTGGGCTGAACGCTACGATCGCGAGATGGAGGATATCTTCGATCTGCAGGATGAAATGGTGCGGGTTATCGCCTCGGCACTCGAGCCTGAATTGAATGCGTTCGAGCGTGAGCGAGCGGTTAACAAGTCTCCTGATAATCTCGATGCCTGGGAGTTATATCAGCGGGCGTTGTGGCACATGTGGACCTTTGAGCGTGAAAACATTCGGACTGCAATGGGGTTGTTTAAACGCGCTTCCGAGGCAGACCCTAAATTTGCCCCGGCTTATGCCTACTATGCCTATTGTTGCTACCAGTTCGTGATTTTGGGAATTACCGAAAACCCGGATGCGCTTTTGCAGGAAGGACTGGCGGCCGCTAAGCTAGCGCTGCAGTGCGATGACAGGGATGCGATTTCGTATTTTGCGATTGGCCGCATTCACATGATGCTGGGCGATCATGACGCGTCAATAGCAGCACTTAGAAAATCAATCGAACTGAATCCCTGTTTTGCCCAGGCCTATCATGGCCTGGGATTTGCGTTATCACTCGCGGGGGAGCTTGAGGAATCCGGGCGCACAACCAAACAAGCGGTTGCGATGAGCCCGCGCGACCCGATGCTGTGGGCATTCACGATCGTGCATGCGCTCAATTATATCCTTAGTGAAGAATACGAAGCGGCGCTGGACTGGGCCCATCAGACTCTGCAGATTCCCAATGCGACGGGGTACTGGTCGCACGCCGTTAAGGCTTCCGCGTTGGCTAACCTTGGACGGGTCGACGAGGCGAAGCAGTCCCTTGCACTGGCGCTGGAAGCAAAACCCGACCTGTCAATCGGTTATCTTGAAGTAAACCTGCCGACAAAACACGCCGGAGGTCTGGATCCCTATCTAAACGGTTTGAGGATATGTGGTCTGGAGTAGGCCTGGTCATTAGGATACGTCAGCCCACCGCGAAAGTAGGCCGTCAGGTCTCATCCCGGAAGCCCCGTAGGGGTTTTCCGAGTCCTCGTGACAAGGTAACGATCGAAAGCGCAGGTACATTGTGAGATCCCCGCTTACGCGGGGATGACGCAATATAACGGAGATATTGCCGGCTTTTTCGGTGTGACGCTTTACTCTTCGTCGTTGCCGCGATGGATTTCGATCTGGTGGTTGATGTCTTCTTCCTGCAGCAGCTTTTGCATCGCGTTGATGAAACTGCCCGATAACTGGTAGGCAGTATCGCGAAAGCGGATGATCACCGCGAGCTCGTCGGGATCCAGCATCAGGTTGAACTGACTCGCGGGTTTAAGAATCCTGCGGATTTCGTCCCAGTCCGAAATGCGCTCATCGGGATCCTTTGACAGCGCGCTGTCGATGAATCCGGCCAGGCTTTCGTCGATTTCGGGACAGGCATTGCGAATATCGGGTGGTTTTTGATTGACCTGCATTTTTAACAGTTTACCCAGTGTGCCCGCGCTGAAGGGCAGGCTGTTGGTCAACATGTGAAAGGCCATGACCCCGAGTGCGTAAATGTCGGCGCGGCCGTCGAGGATATCGCCGTTGATAATTTCCGGCGCCAGGTACGAGGGTGAGCCCTCTATATTAACCTTCTTGTCCTGTGGTGGACCGGCAACGCCAAAATCAGTGAGCTTGATATTGCCGTAGGCATCGATGACGATGTTTGACGGTTTGATATCGCGGTGCACGATACCTTTTTCGCCATGATTGTGGGCGTATTGCAGGGCGCTCGTTACCTGGAACAGGATTTCGCGCGTTTGAGTCAGGCTGAATGCACCTTTTTCTTCCAGGATCGCAGCAAGATCCTGCCCATGCAGCTTTTCCATGACAATGAAGCGCGTGGAAAATTCATCGATGACCTCGAATACGTTGACGATATTCGGATGGTTCAAACTGGCGATGGTTTTAGCTTCCTGTTCGAAGCGGTCGAGGAAATTTTCGTTGAAGGCCAGCTTGTACTTCAGCATCTTGATCGCAACCTCGCGCTCAAGTTCCTCGTCCCAGGCGTTGAACACCGTCGCCATGGAACCCTCGCCGAGCTTGCTGCGCAATTCGTACTTGCCAACCCGGTTGATGCCGCCATTTTGTGCCATGCGACTGGTCATTAACTGCGACATGACTTCGGCAAAATCCGGGTGCTTTTCGATCAACTCGTTAAAATGTTGTTGATCGAGGTAAAACGCGGTGGTTTTGGATAGTGCAACAACATCGGCGGAATAGGTCGAGTTAATCAGCAATGAAATTTCACCAACCACTTCGCCCTTCTTGAGCATGATTCGCCTTTTGACATCGCCCTGCACGTCGGGAATCTGTACCTCGACCTTACCTTCGAAGATGAAGTAGATGCGCCGACCCATCTGGCCGGCCTCGATTACCAATTCGTCTTTTTCGAACCCTTCGATCTGCGTATGCTCTGCGATATCGCGGATGATCCCGACATCGAGATCCTGCAGGATTTTTACACCCGATAGAATTAACGTGATTTCATCAACATCGGTTGACATTCGATAGCCTTGCTTGAACTGGTTTATTGCAAGTCAAACTGACTTGTCCGGTGCTCTATTTATAGTTCATACAGGTCGAGAAGGTGACAGAAATCTAGAACAGCGCAGGATTTAACGGTGAGGCCGCGGTCAAACCACCATCCAGGGTATAGCACTGGCCGGTTGCGAAACTGGCTTCGTCGGAGGCGAGCCACACCGCGAGGTTGGCAATGTCGCCTGGCTCACCGAGGCGGCCCGCCGGATGACGCGTCAGTGCATCGCGTTTTGCTGCCGCAGGATGGTTTGCTGCCGCGAATGCAGCATCGGCCATGCCGGTCATGATCCAGCCCGGGCTGATTGCGTTGCAGCGTATATCCGGACCATGATCGACTGCGATCGAACGCGTCAGTCCCTGAACGAAAGCCTTGGATGCATTGTAAAGCGCAATTCCGGGGTCCGCGGCCGACGCCGAGATAGAGCCGATGTTGATGATCGAACCACCTCTGGACATGATCGGAATAAAGGCACGACAGGCGAGGAATACGCCCCAGGCATTGACGCCCATCAGGCTAGCGTAATCCTCGTCAGTGGTGTCGACTACGGTCTTTTCAATCTGGATGCCCGCGTTGTTGACCAGGGTCGAGAGTTCGCCGAACTCGTCAACCACCGCTTTGAGCAGGTTATCGATGTCTAACCTGTCAGCAACATTGGTTGTCTGCCAGTAGACTTCACCCGGCAAATCCTGCGGTCTCTCGTCGCGACCGCAGGTCATGACACGAGCACCTTCGTCCACAAATTTTTCGACGATAGCGCGACCGATGCCCTGACGGCCACCGGTAATCAGCGCAGTCTTCCCCTGTAACCGGTTCATAAGTTCATCTGCTGGACCTGTGCGCTCAGCCCGCCGTCGATAACCCAGAGTTGACCCGATGCGTAGCGCGCCTCGTCAGAAGCAAGCCAGTTGACCAGGTTGGCGATGTCTTCCGGGGTGCCATAGGTACGGGTCGGGTGAACGTCGCGTACCGCTTTCTTGAGCGATTCAATATCACCCGATTCACCGAAAAAGCTTTGCAGCATCGGGGTGTCGACAAAACCCGGACAGATCGCGTTGACGCGAATGCCCTCGGGCCCGTGATCGCAGGCCATCGCTCGGGTCAGCGCGTGTACCGCACCCTTGGTGGCGCAGTAAGCGGCAAGTCCAGGATCGGCGATATAACCATCGTAGGATCCAAAATTGATTACACTGGCGCCTACCGATTTGCGCAACAACGGCAGCGCGTACTTGGATGTCAGGAACATGCCGGTCACGTTGATCGCAAAAATGCGGTTCCATTCTTCGAGCGTGGTTCCTTCGATGGTTTTTTCGATTTCGATACCGGCCGCGTTGACCAGGATATCGAGCTTGTTCCAGCGTTCTGCAAGAGTGGCAAATGTATTCTGACAAATTGTTTCGTCGGTGACATCGTAAGTGATAAATTCGACCGGGTCAGGCAGTTTCCCTTGCTGCGATAAATCAGCTGCAATCACCTGCGCGCCTTCACGCGCAAAGCGAGTGCAGATCGCGCTGCCAATGCCCCCGGTGCCTCCGGTGACGAAAGCCGTTTTACCCTCGAGCATGCAGCTCATGGGGATGCTTCGCTGGCGCGCTGGTAGGCCTCAAGAATGAGCCCATGGAAGTGGTGCACCGCATGTTCGCTGGCGCCGCTGCCTTCGATATCAACCATGTAGCGTCCCGTGTTGAAGGCGGGGGTATTCATACCCCGCTGCACGCTCTCGACCAGGCCGATGTCTTCAGGTTGCAGTACTTCATCGATAAACTTGAGTGCTGCTTTTTCGGTTTCATCCGCTTCGGCAGTTTCAAAGAAGAAATCGAATTCCTCCCAGGTTTCCTGCTCGTTGATCGGGTAAAAGCGCCATACCATGAAGTTGCCGCGGCCGGGGTAACGCATGAGTGTCATATTGGGCCATAAAAACCAGACCGCGTGATCGGTCACCGTTGCATCCGCGATGTTGTAAGCACTGTTTTCACCGAGCCTGGCCTTTGCCATATGGCTTGAATAGATACCGTGGGTTTTAACCTTGTAGGTATCCATGTCGATCATCGAACTGAAACCCTTGTGCGCGACCGGGCAGTGATAACACTCGAGAAAGTTGTCTACCACGGCCTTCCAGTTGGCCTTGATGCGATAAGTCAGGCGTGTTGAGAAGGTAAGATCTGCGAGGTCAGGTGCGTAATGCATGATTTCAGTCGCCAGGTCGCCTGATTGTATCGCCAGGGACGAGGCTTCGGAGTCTAAATTGACAAAAACCAGGTGGCAGAAAATTTCTATCTGCACCGGCTCCAGGCAGATTTCCTTTTGACTGAAATTTTCAAGGTGCTCGGAGCGTGGCGCGTTGACCAGCGCACCATCAAGGTCATAAGTCCATGCATGGTAGGGACAGGTTATCCGTTTGGTTTGACCTTCGCCCGATAACAGTTCGTGCCCGCGGTGCTTGCAGACGTTGTAGTAGGCCTTGAGTTCACCCTCACGATTACGCACGCCAACAATGCTTTGACCTTCGATGCTGAGGGTGACATAGCTGCCCGGCTCACGTAGTTTTTCCTCATGGCACAGGAACTGCCAACTGCGATGAAAAACCTGCTCCCGCTCTATCTTTAAAAATTTCGAATCGGTATAGCAGCGAGTATTGATCGAGTATGAACGGGTTGCAATTTCGTCGTACTGGCCCCTGATTTGAGAAAATTCAGCTTGGCTCAGGCTTGCCTCGGGCATCGCTTTCTCCATTGGGTTAAATTGCTCTCCAGATTTAGAGGTATTGTTTGTAGATTACAAAAATATCAATATGCCGGGAATATGTATGCCAGGAATATGAATGGTTGATTTGCGACATTTAACCATGAAAAACTACCGGAATGGAGATTGCCGTTTGCAAATATCACTGAATGGTGTAATTCAATGACGAATTCGGAAGATAAACCGGTGTCGGACGATGCGCCCGGCCGGGTGAAGAAACGACAGTGGAACTATCAGCCCGATCTGCCGATCCAGGTGTCGCCGCTGTTTAGCGGACCCTTCAGGCCAAAGGCGATTTTAAAATGGTTGGTCGATGGCTGGTTTCCGATCTCGGAAAACCTGGTCATTCTGATGCTTTCGATCATCTCCTGGTTCTTTTTTCACCCCGCGCTGGTGCGCTGCCAGGTTTTCCAGTTCGACTGGATCGCGCAGATTTTCATCAAAAACCTGGCGCTGATGTTCCTAGTTGCTGGGGGGCTGCATCTTTATTTTTACGTGTACCGGAAACAGGGTGAGGATCGTCACTACGACGCGAGACCACTTGCCAGAAGCAGTCGTGTCTTTACCTTCAATAACCAGGTTCTCGATAACATGTTCTGGACCTGTGCCAGCGGCGTAACGGTATGGACTGCCTACGAGTCGTTAATGATGTGGGCGCTGGCGAACGGCTATGCCCCGATGCTGGAGATGCCGGGAGATGTCTTGTGGTTGATGCTGCTGATTTTCCTGGTGCCGATCTGGGAGACGCTTTACTTCTACCTGATTCATCGCCTGATCCACTGGCCGCCGCTTTATCGACATGTGCATTACCTGCACCATCGCAATACTAATATCGGACCCTGGTCCGGACTATCGATGCACCCGGTCGAACATATCATTTATCTCGGCTCGGTGCTGATTCACTGGGTGGTGCCGGCTAATCCGCTACTGATCATTTACCATTTACAGCACTTCACGCTGTCTGCAGCAACTACGCATACCGGCTATGAAGGGTTGGTTTTTGGCGGTAAGAACAGGTTGGCGCTGGGGACTTTCCATCACCAGATGCATCATCGTTTCTTCGAATGCAATTATGGCGGCCTGGAGATTCCCTGCGACAAATGGGCCGGCTCGTTTCATGATGGTACCCCCGAATCACACCAACAATTTCTGCAAAGACGAAAACTGAAAGCCCAACAGGCCCATGACTAAACTGGCAGTTGATGATATCGGTCGTTACAATTCCCCTTGGAAAACCATAACATGAGCATCGACAATCAAAATATAAAAATTATATAATTCAATTAGTTAATTCAATAAGTTAATGTGAAATCTAATGCTTGGGTGGGTGCCAACGGTGGCGGGATAGGAGTTGTTAGCGCGCTTTAATTAAATGACGCCGACAGTGTTCCGATGTGACTCTTGTCTGGAGCTATGCCGAGCCCGGATGACCGCGGCAGTTTAATATGACCAGTATCGATCCGGATGCCATTTTCAGGATCGTAGTGTTCCTCGTAATAAGGTGCGCCAATCCAGACACCCTCAAGTAGCCCTGGGTCCACGGTAGCCCCCGCATGGACGCAGGCCGCGGCGATGATGTCGCCACCATGTGTATCGTCGCAGGAATGCGGCATCGAACGTGCCGCGCATATGTCACGGACCGTTGTAAACGCGTTCAAGCCTCCCAGTCTTGTCAGTTTCAGGCCGAAGCCGTCGCAAATACCGAGCGATATGGCGCGCAATACATCGTTGATGGTTTCGGTATTTTCGTCAAGGTACACCGGGTGATGAATTTGCGGGCGTATCGAAGCGATTTCCTCCATGGTTTTGCAGGGTTGCTCGATGACGATGGGGATCTGTTTGCAGGACAGGCTTAATAATAGTGTGTCTCGAGCAGTCAGGCTGCGATTCGCGTCGACCGCCAGGCGAACCTCGTTGCCAACTGCTTCCCAGACTTTATGGATGACGGCAATATCCTCGTCAACGCCGCGGCCACCGCACTTGATCTGTAAACGCGGAAAACCCTGGCCGATCTTTTCCCTGGCCTGCGCGGCGCTGTCTTCCGGGGAAGCGATGCCGAGCGCAAAATAGGAAGGAATAGTTTCGCTGATTGCACCGCCGAGCAGGTCACAGACACGCATATTGTGATGTTTACCAATTAAGTCCATCAGCGCTATATCGATTGCTGCCTTGGCCTGGTTGTGGCCGTCCAATTGAGCATTCATGCAACGTTGCAACAACAGAGGGGTC
>Ga0224508_10000096_pt1 | contig 99780 bp, 95 predicted proteins | sample SF_Jan12_sed_USG_4_FD_170157 | JGI IMG/M metagenome (GOLD analysis project Ga0224508, IMG submission 170157) | Sediment microbial communities from San Francisco Bay, California, United States - SF_Jan12_sed_USGS_21 | ecosystem: Environmental > Aquatic > Marine > Sediment | place: USA... | reverse complement strand
TGCAAGCACAATTCGCGGCGCAAATCCGGACACCGGAGAGGTGGCAGAGCGGTTGAATGCACTGGTCTTGAAAACCAGCAAAGGTTAGTAGCCTTTCGTGGGTTCGAATCCCACCCTCTCCGCCAGTAATTCAAATCAGGCCTTTGTGGCCTGCATTTGGATTTCAAGGAGAAGGTTTGGGATGAGAAGCCTGTTCGACCAATTGCGAAAGCAATTGGCGAGGCAGCGCCGCAGGCGCAAGTCAATCCCACCCTCTCCGCCAACTCAGGAAATTTCTATGACAACTGCCCTCGTAACTGGCTGCAACCGCGGCATCGGCTTCCAACTGTGCAAGCAACTCGCCGAGCGCGGCGATGACGTCATCGGTGTGTGCCGTAGCGAAAGTGATGAATTGAATCAGCTCGGAATTCGTGTCATCTCCGGCATCGACATCGGCCGTGGTGATGCAATGCCACGGCTTCGCGCTGCGATTGGTGATCAGCACATCGATGTGCTCGTGAACAACGCCGGGATATTGCGGAGCGACAAGCTGGGCGAACTCGATTACGACGAAATGATGGAGCAATTCCGCGTCAATACACTTGGTCCGCTGCGTGTGACCGAAGCGTTGCTTGGCAATCTGGGCGAAGGTTCGAAGGTCGCCATTATCACAAGCCGCGTTGGCTCTATCGAGGACAATACGTCCGGTGGCTACTACGGCTATCGCGCGTCCAAGACGGCGGTCAATCAGATCGGCACCAACCTCAAGCACGACTTGCATCCCCGTGGCATTGCTGTCGCTTTACTGCATCCGGGCCTTGTGGCAACCGACATGACCGGCAGACAGGGAATCGCGCCGGCTGATTCGGCACGGGGGTTGATTCAGCGTATCGACGCCCTAAATCTCGACAATAGCGGCGGGTTCTGGCACGCCGAGGGTTATGCGCTACCGTGGTAAGATCTGCGCCAGTAGTCACATTAGGAGGCACCTAAATGCAGGAGAGCATCAATCATCTCGCACCGGTTTCCCAGGCATCTGTCGCGGACCGGTCCGAGTTTATTTGGAAAGTCTACGCCCACGTCGGCGGCGCGATTCTCGCGTTTGCTGCGATCGAGGTCTATTTCTTCCAGTCCGGGATCGCCGAGAGAATCGCGATTCCGCTGGCGAGCAACTGGCTATTGGTCCTCGGTGGCTTCATCCTGGCAAGCTGGCTTGCCACTCACGTCGCTCATCGGCTGCAGTCTACAGCGGCGCAATACGCCGCATTCGCTTTTTTCGTTTTTGTGGAAGCGATTATTTTTGTGCCGATGCTTTACATTGCGATGGTCACACAACCGGGAGTCATTGACAGTGCCGCCGGCGTAACGCTATTGGGCTCTGTGGGGTTGATTGCGACGGCGATGATTACGCGCAAGGACTTTTCGTTCCTGCGCGGCATGCTGGTCTGGGGCGGAATTCTGGCTTTGATCGGAATCGGGGCGAGTCTTATCTTTGGATTCGAACTCGGCACCTGGTTTTCCGTCGCCATGATCGGATTTGCGGGAGCCGCCGTCCTCTACGATACGTCAAACATCATGCATCACTATCCACAAGACAAATACGTGGCGGCATCGATGGCTTTGTTTGCCTCGATTGCGTTGATGTTCTGGTACATATTGCGCCTGTTCATGAGTCGCGACTAGGCCAGTTCCGGAACCAACGAAAAGGCCCGCTTGCGGGCCTTTTTTGTTGCTGCTGCGGTCTGTTGCACCACCTAGAAAGCTGCGGCTTTCACGGATATTGCCGCGATTAACTTCGTGCTATCAGTTACTTGCTGACTGGCAAATGGCATTCAGTTAGGAGCGTTGCGATGAACAGACTTTCTATCCTGACCCTTCTCTTGGCCCTGGTTGTCGGCTTAACTGGCTGTGACCAGGAGCGCACCATGTCTGAAAGGGGCTTCCGCCTGCCTGACGGCAATGCGATGGCCGGCCGCGAGACCTTCCTCTACATGCATTGCAACCAGTGCCACACGATCGAGGGTGAGGAGCTAGAGGCGATTGCGGGTTTTGAGCCGTTTGTTGAGCTGGGCGGTCCGGTAACCCGCGTCAAGACCTACGGCGAGTTGGTTACCGCAATTATCAACCCGTCACACAAGCTGGCGGACGGCTACCCCGAGGATCTGGTCTCGGTAGACGGCAAATCCAAGATGTATGTCTACAACGGCTTCATGACGGTGCAGGAACTAACCGATATCGTGATGTTCCTGCAGCCCCACTACGAAGTGATACCGCCGGAGTTTCAGTACCGGGTCTATCCTTAGATCGAAGTAGCACCGCCCATATAAGGTCGCAATACGTCGGGCACACGGATGCTGCCATCTGCCTGTTGATAGTTCTCCATGACGGCAATCAGGGCACGCCCGGCCGCCACCCCCGAACCGTTCAAGGTATGGATCAGTTCCGGCTTCCCGGTACCCGGATTGCGTCGTCGCGCCTGCATGCGCCGCGCCTGAAAATCCGCGTAATTGCTGCAGGATGAAATCTCGCGATACTTCTCCTGGCCGGGCAACCAGACCTCGATATCGTAGGTCTTGGTGGCACCAAAACCGATATCACCGGTGCACAAGGCAACGACCCGATACGGCAATTCGAGACGCTGCAGGATGACCTCCGCATGCCCGGTCAACTCCTCGAGCGCCCGTACCGAATCATCTGCAGACACGAATTGAACGAGTTCCACTTTCTCGAACTGATGCTGCCGGATCATGCCACGCGTATCCTGGCCGTACGAGCCCGCTTCGGAGCGAAAACAGGGCGTGTGCGCCGTGTACTTCAGCGGCAGCTGATCGGCCTCGTAAATCACATCGCGAGCAAAATTGGTTACTGGCACCTCTGCCGTCGGGATCAGATAGAACGGTGTTTCATCGGTCGTTTTGAAGAGGTCCTCTTCGAATTTCGGCAACTGGCCTGTCCCGACCAGCGCCTGATACTGGACCAGGTACGGCACATAGGCTTCCTCGTAGCCGTGCTCGGTTGTATGCGTGTCGAGCATGAACTGAATCAGCGCACGCTGCATTCGTGCGAGCTGGCCACGCATCACCACGAATCGCGAACCGGATATCTTGCTTGCACAGTCAAAGTCCAGCAGGCCGAGCGATTCACCAAGCTCAATGTGATCGCGGACGTCAAAATCGAAAGACTGCGCGTCGCCCCAACGCCGAATCTCTGTGTTATCCGCCTCCTCTTTGCCATCAGGAACATCGTCCTGCAGCAAGTTGGGCAGGCCGAGTTCAATATCGCGCAGCTCTGATTGCACCGATTGCAGGTTCGCCTCATGGCTGTCGAGTTTCTCGCCGAGGTCCCTAACCGCCTCGAGCAGCGGCGCGATATCTTCGCCCTGGGCTTTGGCTTTGCCGATGTCTTTCGAACTCGTATTACGCTCGTTGCGCAGTTCCTCGGTTGCAACCTGCAGCGTCTTGCGTCGCTCTTCAAGCGCCAGATAGCCATCGGCATCAAAAGCAAATCCGCGCCGCGCGAGATTTGCTGCCACGTCTGCGGTCGCCTGTCTGAGTAGTTTCGGATCGATCATTGTTTTCTGGAATCAGGTTTCTTGATTTCGGCCAGTTTTTCGCGAATCTTGATCTCAAGTCCGCGCGGCACGGGATGATAATACGTACGTGGATCCATGTCGTCGGGAAAATACTTTTCACCAGCCGCGATTGCTCCCTGCTCATCATGTGCGTAGCGATAATTCTCGCCGTAGCCGAGTTCTTTCAGGAGACGCGTCGGTGCATTCCTGAGGTGCATTGGCACGTCGAGCGAGCCGAATTCCTGCGCGTCGCTCTGCGCGGCTTTGGCTGCCTTGTAGACCGCGTTGCTCTTTGCTGCGCAGGCGAGATAGACCACTGCCTGTGCCAGCGCCAGCTCACCCTCCGGGCTGCCAAGACGCTCGAGTGTCTCCCAGGCATCAAGCGTCAATCTGAGTGCCCGCGGATCGGCATTGCCGATATCCTCTGACGCCACGCGAATCATGCGGCGTGCGACATAGAGCGGGTCACACCCACCGTCGATCATGCGCATGAGCCAGTACAGCGACGCGTCCGGATCTGAACCACGAACCGATTTGTGCAGTGCCGAGATCTGGTCATAGAAGTACTCGCCCTGCTTGTCGAAGCGACGCCGGCCTCCTGAAGCCACCTCCTTGACCGTTTTTTCTTCTATTTCCTTGCCGTCTGTCAGGTCCGCGGCCAGTTCCAGCAGGTTCAATGCGCGCCGCGCGTCACCGTCAGCCGCCATGGCGATCAACTGCAATGCGTTGTCGGCGATCTCGTAAGCGGCGCCGAGTCCTCGTTCGTTATCCGCCAGCGCACGCCGCAGAATACCGAGCAGCTCATTCTCGCCCAGAGTTTTGAGCACGTAGACGCGGGCACGCGAAAGCAGCGCGTTATTCAGCTCGAATGAAGGGTTCTCAGTCGTCGCACCGATAAATGTCAGAGTGCCGTTTTCGACGAATGGCAGAAACGCGTCCTGTTGCGCCTTGTTGAAGCGGTGGACCTCGTCCAGGAACAATACTGTGCCGCGACCGGACATTTGGCGATGTTGCTCCGCCGCCGATACTGCCGAGCGTATGTCCTTGACACCTGCCATGACTGCCGACAACGCGATGAAATGCGAGTCCGTTGTGGCGGCAATCATACGTGCGAGTGTCGTCTTGCCGGTGCCGGGTGGGCCCCAGAACACCATCGAGTGGGCTCTACCCTGTTCGATGGCACGCCGCAGCGGCTTCCCGTCATCGAGCAGGTGGGATTGCCCGGAAAAGTTATCGAGGTCTGTGGGCCGCATGCGATCGGCAAGTGGCCGCTCCGCGGCTTCGTCAGCAACCGTGGCGAACAGATCAGTCAATTCGGATACCTGCCCGCCTGCTAGCAAACCAGTTCTCCAGACGCAGGCTCCAGCCGCCGAGCCCTGCCATTGCCACTGCAAGACCCACGGTAATACCGGCCGCATCGGCCACAATGTCGAACCACTCCGCTGAGCGATAGGTTACGAGGCGCTGGCATGCCTCGATGAGCACGCCGAAAAGAACAAGACCGATACCGATACGCCAGTACGACCGCCGTCGATACTGACCGGCGAACCAAATCGCGAGCAATACGAACGTAATGGCATGCAGCCACTTGTCGACCTCAATGAACCACGCAACGAACTGTCGCTTGTCCGGCCAAATCCACACAGCGGGTATCAAGGTTGCGACCAGCACAAGCAACAGCAGCACTATGCTGGCAATCCGCCAGCGACGCGCGTGTCGCAAGGGCAACATCAGGGGGCCATCGTGTCGACGACGGCCGGAACGCCAACGACGTCTACATCTTCGGGTACGACGAATTCGAATCGGTCCGGGTTGATCGGCTCATTGACAGCAACCTCGTATAACTGAACCAACGTTGTCTGCTCGAGATTGTCAAAAAACACCATGCGGCTCAACGTATCCGCAACAAAGCCAAGCTCGACGCGCTCGAAGCCGCTCGCCGTGTCCTTCGGTACCAGTCGCACCCAGGTGGTTGCGGTTTCAACGTAGCTGCCCTGGTACTCAAACTGATCCAGCGCGCCTGCGGAACCACCGAGCAACAGCGCCGGTGTGTTCGCCAGTGCCTCTGCCTGCGGTTTGACCGTGACCTGCGCCAGATCAACGTCATAACTCCAGATATTGACGCCGTCGGCGACGAGCCATTGCTCATAAGGTTCAATGTACGACCAGCGAAATTGGCCGGGGCGTTGAATCTCGAGCATGCCGATCGTGTTTTCGACCACCTGCCCGTCGGCATCGATCAGTGACTGCTCGAAACTACCCTGAAACGTAACCACGTCATCGACAAATTCGTCGACGAGCCGTTTACCGGCATCATCACTACTGGCTTCGCCGAATGCCGAAGCTGCCATGAGAAACAGCATCGCGATCGTTGTGTGTTGTCGATTCAAGCTTCAGCTCCTAGTCCTCTGTCGCAGTCGGTACGAGGATCTCCCGGGTCCCGTTTGACTGCAGCGGGCCGACCAATCCGGCCGCTTCCATCGACTCGACCATACGCGCCGCGCGGTTGTAGCCGATCTTCAGGCGTCGTTGCACCCCCGATATCGATGCCTTGCGGGTATCCATGACGACCTGTATGGCCTGGTCATACAACGGGTCCTGCTCGGCATCGGCGGCGCTAGCCGGCAACTTGTCTATTCCGGCCAGTCCCGGAGTTGGACTCGTTGGGCCCTCGAGAATTTCATCGAGATATCGCGGCGCCGCACTTTTCTTGAGGTGGCGCACGACCGAATGCACTTCATGGTCGGCCACGAAAGCGCCATGCACTCGTGTGGGTAGCGACGTGCCTGGTGGCAGATACAGCATGTCGCCATGACCAAGCAGATTTTCAGCGCCCATTTGATCCAGAATGGTCCTCGAGTCCACCTTTGCCGAGACCTGAAACGCGATTCGGCAGGGGATATTCGCTTTGATCAAGCCGGTAATAACATCGACTGACGGCCGTTGCGTCGCGAGCAACATATGAATCCCGGATGCCCTCGCCTTTTGTGCAAGCCTCGCGATGATCTCTTCGACTTTCTTGCCGACGATCATCATCATGTCGGCCAATTCGTCGATGATTACGACAATGAAGGGCAATGGCGTTAACGTCGGATGTTCGACAGGTTTTTCCTCGTCCTCGAATGTTGGCGGTGTGAACGTTGGATCCTTGATGGGATCCCCGGCGTTTATTGCCTCTTTGACCTTGCGATTGTAGCCGCCGATATTGCGCACACCGAGGGCCGACATCAGCCGATAGCGTCTGTCCATTTCTGCAACGCACCAGCGCAGCGCATTGGCGGCTTCGGACATGTCGGTCACGACCGGCGTCAACAAATGTGGAATTCCCTCGTACACGGACAACTCGAGCATCTTTGGATCAATCATGATCAGGCGAACCTGCTCGGGTTGGGTCTTGTATAACAGGCTCAACACCATCGCGTTGATCGCGACGGACTTACCTGAGCCCGTCGTGCCGGCAATTAGCAGGTGCGGCATCCGCGCGAGATCGGCAACGACGGATTGGCCGGCGATGTCCTTGCCAAGTGCAAGCGTTAACGGTGACGCGAGATCGTCATAGGCGCGCGACTTGAGAATCTCTCCCAGTGTGACTAGTTCGCGGCTTTCATTCGGGATCTCGAGCCCGACGAACGATTTGCCCGGAATGACCTCGACGACACGAACGCTGACCACGGACAATGATCTGGCGATGTCCTTCGCAAGGCTGGCGATTTGACTGACTTTGACGCCAGGTGCCGGATCCAGCTCAAACCGCGTGATCACGGGTCCCGGCGACACCGACCTGACCTCGACGTCAACGCCGAAGTCCTTGAGTTTGAGTTCGACAAGCCGTGACATCGCTTCGAGAGATTCCGCGGAATACCCCTTCTGCTGTCGTGACGGGTCGTCAAGTAACGATAGCGGCGGCAATTCGCCGGCAGCTGGTGGATCGAAAAGCGGCACCTGCCGTTCACGTTCGGCGCGCACGCTCGTCTCGAGCGCCGGCATCACCGGTTCGATGCGGGGCTTACTGCGCCTGGCCGTGCGTTTTTTCTCGGACTCCATGATGTCCTGCCGCGCAGCCTGATGTCGCCGACCTTCGGCCTTGTCGCGCATTTCTCCAATTTTTGCGCGGAACTTCTCGTAAGCGATCAGAGACCAGTATCCGACGCGGTCCATCACGTTGAACCACGAGATGCCGAGAAACAGCGATATCGACGCGACCCAGATAACGAACAACAGCGTGCTGGCACCGAGCAACTTCATCACGGCCTCAAGTCGCAGGCCGACAATCTGACCGATGATCCCGCCTGCTGTCTCGTTAAAGCCGAGCGGCGAAAAGTGCAGCGTTGCCAGGGCACAACTTGTAATCAACGTCGCGACAAACCCGCTGATGCGCAGCGTGTAGTCCATCTTCGTCAGGATCTGCTGGGTCTTCTGCTCGCGATACAACATCCAGCCGAAGTAAAAGACCATGACCGTGAACAAATAGGCGGGGCGTCCGAAAAAATTAAACAGAAGATCGGCGGCGAGCGCCCCGACACGGCCTACACCGTTATTGATCTCCGTGCTGCTGGTGGCCTGGCTGAACCCGGGATCAGCTGCGTCATACGTGACCAACGCATACCAGAGAATGAGTGCCAGAGCGCCGAATACGTAGAGCGCACCCTCACGCAGCGCCCGCGAGACCTGAGCGGATATCCGTCGTGCCGTTTGTGTGCTCTTTTGGGCTCTTGCCATATCTAAAGTAAACTGCCGAGCATTATTGATTGCCGAATATACACAAGCCCGCATGGATACCCTTGAAAGTCCCCGCAGGGACCGTATTTCCTGGGCTTCAGCGGGCGAGAGTAGTGCCTGAGCGAACAGGGATAAATTATACATGAGTGATTTGCGACATATGCGGCTAGTGATTCTGGGATCGGGTCCAGCCGGCTACTCCGCAGCTGTATACGCGGCGCGCGCCAACCTGAACCCGGTGGTCATTACCGGTATCGAACAGGGTGGTCAGCTCATGACGACGACCGATGTCGACAACTGGCCAGGCGATGTCGAAGGGCTGCAGGGACCCGAGCTGATGGATCGCATGCTCAGGCACGCCGAGCGATTCAAGACCGAGATCCTCAATGACCATATCCACACGGCCGACCTGTCGGTGCGTCCGTTTCGGCTCGATGGCGATTACGGCAGCTACTCATGTGATGCCTTGATCATCGCCACGGGTGCCACGGCCATGTACCTAGGCCTGCCCTCCGAAGAAGCGTTCAAAGGGCGCGGCGTTTCCGCATGCGCAACCTGTGACGGTTTCTTCTACCGCGGCAAGGACGTTGCCGTAATCGGTGGTGGTAATACAGCCGCAGAGGAAGCACTATACCTGAGCAACATTGCCTCGAAGGTCACACTCGTGCACCGGCGCGATGAATTGCGTGCCGAGAAAATTCTCCAGGACCATCTGTTCGAAAAAGAGCAGGCCGGCAAGATCGAGATCTTGTGGGATCACGTCGTGGACGAAGTGTTGGGCGACGATACCGGCGTTACTGGACTGCGCGTACGCAGCACCAAGGACGAGTCACAGACAAGCGATATCGATCTGGCAGGCATCTTTATCGCAATTGGTCATAGCCCGAACACCGGGTTGTTCGACGGGCAGCTCGATATGAAAAACGGTTACATCACAATCAAGTCCGGACTCCAGGGCGATGCGACTGCGGCAAGTGTGCCGGGTGTTTTCGCCGCCGGGGACGTCGCCGACCAGATCTACCGACAGGCAGTTACTTCCGCCGGTGCCGGTTGTATGGCCGCGCTGGACGCAGAAAAATTTCTCGACGCACTCGAATCGAACGATGGTGAAGGCATCAAGGCTGGCGGCGCTGTTGCATGATGATACGGTGTCCCAATGAGGACGCCACAGGTAACGGTTAACGACAGCATTGGCAATGTTTCTGCCGATGAGTGGAATAGACTCGTCGGCGTTGACTACCCGTTTTTGCGTCATGAGTTTCTATTGGCCGCCGAGCACAGTGGCTCGGTGTCGCCCGACGCGGGGTGGCATCCCTGTCACCTTTGCATGTACGACGACACGAATAAGCTCCGTGCCGCGCTCCCGCTTTATAAGAAAGACCACTCTTGGGGTGAGTTCGTTTTCGATTGGGCCTGGGCCAGAGCCTATGAACAGGCGGGCCTGCAGTACTACCCCAAGCTAGTGTCTGCGGTACCGTTTACGCCCGCGCCCAGCCGGCGCTTGCTATTGCGCGATCAGCAGGACCAGCAAGCAGCATTCGCGCTCATTGAGGCAGCTATCGCTTTGGCTAATGACACGGATTGCTCGTCGCTTCACGTATTGTTTCCCGATTCCGCCGACCTGCCCCTGTTGCGTGAGGCCGGTCTGCAAATGCGCAAAGACTGCCAATTTCACTGGCACAACAACAATTACACGAATTTTGATGATTTCCTGGCCACGTTCAACTCCGCGAAGCGCAAGAAAACAAGACGGGACCGGCGCCGTGTTGCAGAGGCCGGCGTAACGTTTCGCCGGCTTCGCGGCGGCGATCTCGATACCGGTATGTGGCAGATCGTCTATCGTTTGATCAGCATGACGTTCATGCGCCGGGGTTCACTGCCCTACTTCAGCCTGGACTTCTTTATTAAGATCAGTCGTTCACTACCGGACAATATTCTCGTCATCCTGGCAGAACAGCAAAACGATCCGATTGCCGCTGCAGTATTTTTTGAGAGCGAACGCGTGTTGTACGGCCGTTATTGGGGCAGCGATGCACATTACGACGCGTTGCACTTTGAAACCTGTTACTACCAGGGCATCGATTACTGCATTGATTCTGGCAAAGAACTCTTCGAACCGGGCACGCAGGGTGAACACAAGATAAGTCGCGGCTTTGTTCCTGTGTCGACGTGGTCTGCACACTGGCTGAAGCAACCGGAGTTTTTTTCGGCGATCGGCGACTACGTCGATGCGGAGCGCCGGCATGTTGAACGCTACATGCAGGCCGTTGATTCACACAGTCCTTACAAGTCTCGAAACCGGACATGAACGCAAACCGGATCGTTTGGCTCAGCCCGTCCGATCCACCCGACGCGTTCCCGGATGTCGGGAACGCGCTCAAAGAACCCGATGGCTTGCTGGCTGCCGGCGGCGATCTCAGTTCGAAACGATTGCTCGCTGCGTACTCGAGCGGGATATTTCCATGGTACGACGACGGGCAGCCGATACTCTGGTGGTCCCCGGATCCGCGTTGTGTCCTGCGACCCGACGAACTGCATGTTTCGCGGCGGCTACAACAACAGATCCGGGGCTCGACAGCACAGCTACGCTTCAATCAGGCATTTGGCGATGTCATTCGTGCCTGCGCAGGAGATCGCAAATCGCAGCAAGGCACCTGGATAACCGAGGACATGATCGTGGCCTACGAACAGCTGCATGCGGACGGCTGGGCGCATTCGATCGAAGTCTGGGAAGACGGTGATCTGACAGGCGGCCTCTATGGGTTATGCATCGGCAAAGTGTTTTTCGGCGAATCGATGTTCAGCGCCAGGGCGAATAGCTCAAAAATGGCATTGCTGGGCCTGACAGAGCACATGCAGCACCATGATCTCGAACTGATCGATTGCCAGGTCGTATCGCAGCATCTGGTGACCCTGGGCGCATGTGTGATTCCACGTGCCGAATTTACGCAAATCCTCGATCAGGCATGCGCCCCGCCGACCCGGCATGACGATTGGCCGCAAAGTCCTGTCCCCGTAGTGGAAATGCTACTCAATTAGGGGGCTGGCGCGTTGCATAACGCCGGTGATTTCTGCACAATTCGCGGGCCATTTTACACAGAGACCTGTAGACCTTGTCGAAAGAAGAAGCCATTCAAATGGAAGGTGTCGTCACCGAGACGCTTCCAAACACGACTTTTCGGGTAGAACTCGAAAATGGTCACCTTGTGACCGCGCATATCTCGGGGAAGATGCGGAAGAACTATATTCGCATCCTCACGGGAGATAGTGTCACGGTCGAATTGACGCCTTACGACCTGTCCAAAGGTCGCATCGTGTACCGGGGTCGATAAGACCTAGCTCTCTGGCAGGTGCTCGAGTTCTTTCAGCACCGGCTCCGCATTTAGTATCAGATCGTCGTCAGACCCGACACCTATACGCACGTGACCGCCATCGGCAAGACTGCCGAATAGCAGTTCCTCGGCAAGCGGCCGCTTGATGTGTTCCTGAATGATCCGGGCCATCGGCCGCGCACCCATTTTCGGGTCGTAGCCTCTCGTGGCAATCCATTCTCTTGCTGCGTCATCGAGTTCAAGCGTTACATTGTTGCTATCAAGTTTTGACTCGAGTTCAACAACAAGCTTATCGACAACGCGCTTAATGGACTCGTGGTCGAGTGATGCAAATTGAATAATGGCATCAAGGCGATTGCGGAACTCCGGAGAAAACTGCTTGCGAAGTATCTCCATACCGTCGCTGCTGTGGTCCTGTTTTGTAAAGCCGATCGAGGCTCGACTCATTTCCTGTGCGCCGGCATTTGTCGTCATCACGATAATGACGTTGCGGAAATCCGCCTTGCGACCATTGTTATCGGTCAATGTGCCGTGATCCATCACTTGCAACAGTAAGTTGAAAACCTCTGGATTCGCCTTCTCAATTTCGTCGAGCAAGACGACGGCGTGCGGATTTCTTGTCACCGCTTCAGTCAGCAAACCACCTTGATCGAACCCGACATATCCGGGAGGTGCGCCAATCAGTCGCGATACCGTGTGCCGCTCCATATATTCCGACATGTCGAAACGAATGAGTTCGACGCCCATGCAGTGGGACAGCTGACGCGTCACTTCTGTCTTGCCAACACCTGTCGGACCGGCAAACAGAAATGCACCGATCGGCTTCTCATCTTCGCGCAAGCCCGAGCGAGACATCTTGATCGCCGAACTCAGCGCCTCGATGGCGCGATCCTGACCAAATATTGTCAACTTGAGGTCGCGTTCCAGCGTTCGCAGCGCATCGCGATCAGAAGAAGACACGCTTTTCGCAGGAATCCGAGCCATCTTGGCGACGATGTTCTCGACCATTTCCACTGTCACGGAGTCGTCACGCTCATCTTCGGGTTGCAGGCGCAGACTTGCTCCGGCCTCGTCAATGACATCAATAGCCTTGTCCGGAAGCCGCCGATCATTGATATGGCGTGCGGCCAACTCGGCCGCAGCCTCCAAAGCGCCAGTCTCATACTTCACACCGTGATGTTCTTCGAATCGCGACTTGAGCCCATGCAGTATCGCCACGGTCTCTTCGAGACTGGGCTCCGGCACATCAATCTTCTGAAACCGGCGCGCAAGCGCGTGGTCTTTCTCGAAGATGCCGCGATACTCGCCATACGTTGTTGATCCAATACAGCGGATCTCACCGTTCGCGAGTACTGGTTTGATCAGATTGCTTGCGTCCATCACTCCGCCCGACGCTGCTCCGGCACCAATGACCGTATGAATCTCGTCGATAAACAGAATCGCGCCCGGATCTTCACCGATCTCGGCGATTACCCCTTTCAGGCGTTTCTCGAAATCACCCCGGTACTTGGTACCGGCAATCAACGTGCCCATGTCGAGCGCGTAAATCGTGCAATCGAGAAGTACGTCGGGAACCCGTTCCTCGGTGATCATTCTCGCCAGGCCCTCGGCAAGTGCCGTCTTACCGACGCCTGCCTCTCCGACATAGAGCGGATTGTTCTTCCGCCGACGACACAGAATTTGCACCGTGCGTTCGATTTCCACTTCGCGGCCGATCAACGGGTCGATCTTGCCATCGATCGCCAGCTGATTCAGATTCGTCGCATATTTTTCCAGCGGTGACGACTCTGCCTCAGTCTCGTTGTCGAGCGAAGTCTCGTCGTCATCCTGGCTACCTTCGCCCGGCAGTTGCGGCATGCCGTGAGAAATGTAGTTGATGACGTCGAGTCGCGTGACATCCTGCAAGCTCATGTAGTACACAGCCTGCGATTGTTTTTCGCTAAATATGGCGACAAGGACATTGCTGCTCGTGACCTCTTTCTTGCCACTCGACTGCACGTGAAACACAGCGCGTTGCAATACGCGCTGAAAACCAAGCGTTGGTTGTACATCGGTGTCGTCGTCGTGCGGCAACAGCGGTGTCTGTTCCTCGATGAATTCGGTGAGTTGGCGGCGCAGCTCCGGAATGTTCGAGTCGCAAGCCTTCAGAATCTCATGAACTTTCGGAATTTCGAGCAGCGCAAGCAACAGGTGCTCTACCGTCATGAATTCGTGACGATGATCGCGTGCCCTTTGAAAGGCCTCGTTCAGGCAAAACTCCAATTCGCTACTAAGCATGTTTTCTCAAGTACCTCACGACTCTTCCATTTCGCATAACAACGGATGCTGATGCTGCTGCGCTATGCCCATGACTTGCGCAACCTTGGTCTCCGCAATTTCATAGTTATACACACCACCAACGCCTTTTCCTTTGGTGTGTACCTCTAACATGACCTGCGTTGCACGCGTACGTTCCATACTGAATACTGATTCGAGTATGTCGACGACGAATTCCATTGGCGTGTAATCGTCATTTATCAGTACAACACGATACAGTGGCGGTCGCTTGATTTTCGGCCGCGCCTCTTCAACGGCAAGGTCATTGCCGTCGAAGCGCTCTTTATCAGGTCGATGCTCGCTCATCGTTTCGGGTCGTTCTCGATCTGTCACCAAAATGCCACTAATTTGACCATGGCCCACATTATGCGGGTTATTATATATGGGCTCACGACGGCGATCTCCAAGCCTGGTTCACGATTTTTTTGACCGGGCCCGGTGGATTTGTACGTCACCAACGACCGAAGAAGCTGGAAAAATCATCTATATCATTGCTAAATATAGGTTTTTTCGCCCTCACGGGCTTGTTTACAGATCACGTCAACCCGTATCATCTTGACGCTGCGTTTATAGGAAGACCGGGAATCATCAAACGGCCGAATTCAATATGACGACCGAAGCCAAATGGTCCGATTTCGCAAGCATGGATGGCGCGAAAACGCTCGCGGCTGCCAATCGCTTGCTGCCAGCGTGGGTCAGCCTGCTGCTCATCGTCGTGATCGCGTGGCAGCTCGCCAGGATCGTCTGGATGCTGGTGCCTGGACCGTCAGCCGGCGACACTGTCACCGCCCCGGCAAATGGGCTGGTCGCCGCGTCTCAATCCGACAGTTCCGCCGATTTACAGGCTATCGTCACAGCGCACATGTTCGGTATCGCTGACGCTGATCCCGACGAGAATCCGCAGCCGCTCGCCGAGGACACGTCAAATCTGCGCGATACGCGACTCGTGAACCTGTTGCTCAAGGGCACAATCGCGGCGACTCGTGAGGAAATGGCCATTGCGATCATCGCCGACAACAACGACGAGGAGAAGGTCTATACGATTGGCGACCCGGTAACGTCCGGCGCAGACCTGCACGCCGTCTATGCCGACCGCGTCGTCCTCAATGAAAACGGCGTATTGACGAATCTGAAATTGCCAAAAGACTTTCCCGCCGGAACGCCGACGATTGCCCGACGTAACATAACGACGACGAGCCGGGCAACAAACAGTAAACAGAGCATTCAGGCTGTCGTTGCGCAAAACGTCTCGAAATTAGCCGATGTCATACGGCCGACGCCGTATTTCGTCAATGGGCAACAGCAAGGCTATCGCGTTTATCCGGGTCGTAATCGTCAGCAATTTGCAGCACTTGGCTTGCGTCCAGGCGACCTGATCAAGGATATTGACGGTCAGGCGCTAACCGACCCGACACAGGCAATGCAGATTTTTCAATCACTAGACAGTGCAGACCAGGTTTCGGTCACCGTTGAACGCAACGGCCAGCCGCAGGTTATTGTACTAAGTACCAGTCAACTCGATCTCGGGGACGAGACCAGCCAATGAAACAACACCAACGTTTGCGATCACGAGTTCGCCTCATTGTAGCGCTAGGCCTTTGCAGCCTGATGGTGGCACCGCTGACCTGGAGTCAGCAGGCGACGATTACGCCGAACTACAAAGAGGCCGACATTCGACAAATTGTTGAAGCCGTTGGTGAGGTCACGCAACGAAATTTCATCATCGATCCCCGCGTTAACGCCAAGGTGACGATGCTGTCCTCGACACCAATGTCGCCCGAGGCGTTTTACGAGGCGTTCCTGTCGATACTGCAGGTGCACGGCTATGTCGCCGTTACATCCGGGGATTTGATCAAGATCGTACCCGATGCAACCGCGCGACAGTACGCCGGCCCGTTGAGTTCCGCCGGGGCAGCAGGCGGCGACGACATCATCACGCAGGTAATTCAGGTGCAGAACGTGGGTGCAGCGCAGCTTGTGCCGATCTTGCGACCGCTGATTCCACAGTACGGTCACCTGGCGGCGCACCCGGGTTCAAACATGCTGATTATTTCGGATCGGGCCGCCAACGTAACGAGGTTGCTCAACATCATCCGGCGCATCGATCAATCGAACGACGAAGACATTGAAGTCGTGCGACTCGAGCACGCCTCTGCAGCCGAAATCGTCAGGATCATGACGGCCCTTACGCAACAGCCGCGAGCTGATGGCGTCCAGGTATCAACGAGTCTCGTGGCCGATGCCCGGACCAACAGCGTTCTGATTGGCGGCGACAAGAGTGAGCGGCTACGTTTGCGCGCCCTGATCGCACATCTCGATACGCCGCTCGAAGATGGCGGCGATACGCAGGTCCGCTACCTGCGCTACGCCGATGCCGAGGAGCTTGCAACCAAACTACAGCAGCACTTTACGACGCAGGCACAAGCCACTGCCGGGCAGGCTGCCGCAGGCGCGGCAATCGATTCTGTCAGCGTGTGGGCAGACCAGCAAAACAACGCCATCGTCATCAACGCACCGCCCAAGATGATGCGCTCGCTGATGCAGATCGTCGACAAGCTCGACATTCGTCGCGCACAGGTACTCGTAGAAGCCATCATCGTTGAGGTCATTGCAGATAAGACGTCTGAACTCGGTGTCACTTGGGCCGTGGAAGGAGACTCATCGAATACGCCAATCGGTGTTACGAATTTCCCGGACTTCGGACCAGGAGTCGTGCAGATTGGCAGTGCTGCCGGCAGCGGTGGAACGGTCGATCCGGCCAGCCTGATCGGAGCAGGCATAACCGTTGGTCTGGGTCGCATCAGCGATTCGGGCATCAGCTTCGCGGCAATAATTACCGCGCTCCAGGGCGACGCCGATACAAACATCATCTCAACACCATCGATCATTACAACGGACAACGAAGAAGCGACGCTGAATGTCGGTCAGGAAGTTCCGTTCGTCACGGGTTCTTACTCAAACACGGGCAACGCGGGTGGAGCTGTCAACCCATTCCAGACGATTCAAAGGGAGCAGATTGGCGTCAAGTTGACAATTACCCCGCAAATCAATGAAGGCGATGCGATGCTCCTCAAGATTTCGCAGGAAATTTCGAACATCGCACAATCCGCCCAGGCGGTCGATTTGATTACCAATCAGCGCATCATCGAAACCACGGTCATCGTCGATGACGGAGAGATTCTCGTACTCGGCGGACTGCTAGAGGACGTATTGCGAGAAAGCGATCAGCGCGTGCCGGTACTTGGACGCATTCCTATTATCGGTAATCTTTTTCGCAGCCGCAAGACGGACAAGGTCAAGACCAATCTCCTTGTCTTCATTCGAGCGAAAATTCTGCGTGACGCCGCACAAATGTCGGTAGAGACGAATGCAAAATACAACTCTATCCGTGAGATTTTACAAGGTCAACGGGAAGCAGGAGTAGCACTTATGCCTGATGAAGATCGTCCAGTGCTGCCACCGCTCGAGGAAGACCAACAGCAGGATTCGGCTGCAAGTGAAGAGTAGCGTCAGTCTGGTCGTTTAATGGCAAACGAAACCGAAATCGTACTCGAAGCGGCGCCGGATTCCGGCGTTGAAAGCGCCCTGTCCTCCAGTCGTATATTGCCGTTCTCGTTCGCCAAGCGGCACGGAGTGCTAATTCGCGACATCACGACAGAGGAAGCGGACACAGTCTATCGGCCCGGAGTGTCGGCATTGAGCCTCGCGGAAACGCGACGCTTCGCCGGCGTACCGTTGAAACTCTCGCGTGTTTCACCAGAGGCCTTTGACGCGCTGTTACAGGAGTCGTACGAACAAGGCAGTAACAAGGCCATGCACATGGTCGATGGTCTCGGTGACGAGATGGACTTGTCGCGGGTCGCACAAGAGCTGCAGGAACCGTCCGATCTGCTCGAAAGCGACGACGATGCACCGATCATCCGTTTCATCAATGCGGTACTGACCGAGGCCGTCAAAGACAACGCGTCAGACGTGCACATCGAACCCTATGAAAACCGCCTCGGTGTCAGATTTCGCATCGACGGCGTGTTGCGCGAGATTCTCGAAACACGACGCGCACTTGCGCCGCTGGTTGTATCGCGCATCAAAGTCATGTCGAAACTTGATATCGCCGAGAAACGCCTGCCGCAGGACGGCCGTATCTCACTGCGTATAGCGGGTCGGGCGGTCGACGTTCGCGTTTCCACGATGCCGTCGGGGCACGGCGAACGAGTTGTGCTTCGATTACTCGACAAACAGGCGGGGCGACTCGACCTGACATCGCTGGGCATGGAGAAGCAGGCGCAAAACACCATGGACGCGCTGATTCACAAACCACACGGCATCATTCTTGTGACGGGCCCGACAGGATCCGGTAAGACCACAACGCTGTATGCAGCACTCGAACGCATTAACGACAACAGTCGCAACATCATGACCGTCGAGGATCCGATCGAGTACTTCATCGACGGCATCGGGCAGTCGCAAGTCAACACCAAAGTGGAAATGACGTTTGCTCGCGGATTGCGCGCGATCTTGCGGCAGGACCCTGATGTCGTGATGGTTGGAGAGATCCGCGACCTCGAAACCGCCGAAATTGCTGTGCAGGCGAGCTTGACCGGTCACCTCGTGCTTTCGACCCTGCACACGAATACTGCCTCCGGCGCCGTAACCCGACTCCGTGACATGGGGGTCGAACCGTTTCTGTTGGCGTCAAGCCTGATCGGCGTGCTTGCACAAAGGTTGGTGCGCGTCCTCGATGACACGACGAAGGTGCCCTACTCCGCACTCGAACATGAATGCCAGATATTGGGTGCCGATCCGAACAATCCGCCAACGCTGTATCACCCAGGAGAAGGAACCAATGCAGGCTTTCAGGGACGGACTGGCATCTATGAAGTCATTGCTGTCGACGACAAGATGCGCGCCATGATTCATAACGGCGTTAGCGAACAAGATCTTGAGCGTCATGCGCGAACAATGAGTCCGAGCATTCGCGCCGACGGCCGTCGTCGCGTTCTGGAAGGCAGCACGACGGTCGAAGAGCTGCTGCGCGTTACTCGAGAAGACTAGTCGTCGTCACATGGGTGCGTTCGAATACGTTGCGCTGGATCCGAAGGGCAAAGAGTCCAAGGGCCTGATTGAGGGCGATACGCCCAAACATGTTCGGCAGATCCTGCGTGACCGGCATATGCTGCCGGTGCATGTTACCGAGGTTGCGCAAAAGGAGGCAAAGCGGCAACGCACTTTTTCATTACGCAGCGGCATATCGTCGGCGGAACTCGCGATCCTTACTCGTCAGCTCGCCTCATTGTCACAATCGGGTTTGCCGCTCGAAGAAGCCTTGCTCGCGGTTGCGCAACAAAACGACCAGCCGCGTACCAAGAGCATATTGCTCGGCGTCCGATCCCGGGTCATGGAAGGCCACACCCTTGCCGACGGGCTGGGCGAGTTTCCACAGGCGTTTCCCGAATTGTATCGAGCGACCGTGGGGGCCGGCGAACAGTCGGGTCACCTCGACGTCGTACTCGAACGGCTCGCGGATTACACAGAAGCGCGGCAGGAACTCCGGCAACAAGTTACGAACGCTATGATCTATCCTATCGCGCTCGTTTCGATGGCTTTTGCCATAATCGGCTTCATGCTTGCGACGGTAGTTCCGCGCATTGTCAGTGTCTTTGAGAATGCGGCGGGAGAACTCCCTGCGCTAACACGTTGGCTTATCGCAACCAGTGATTTTCTTCGCAATCACTGGCTGATCTTGATGATTGCCGTGGCCGCGGCTGTCTACGCTATTTGGTGGTTATTGCAGCAAGATGGGCCGAAGCGCAGTTACCATCGATTTCTGCTGCGTACGCCCATTACCGGACGGCTGACGCGAGGTATAAATACCGCACGATTCACGCGAACGCTGAGCATTCTCGCCGGCAGCGGCGTGCCAATTCTCGACGCACTGAAAATCGCCGCCGAAGTTATCGAAAACCTGCCAATGCGCGATGCCGTTAATGAAGCCTCGCTCAGAGTTCGCGAGGGCGCCTCAATCAGCAAATCGCTTGCAGCGAGCAAGCTATTTCCACCAATGATGATCCACCTGATCGCAAGTGGCGAAACCGGCGGCAAGCTCGAAGAAATGCTATCCCGAACCGCAAATTACCAGGAACGAGAAGTCGGTGGCCTGATCGCGACCTTACTTGGAATTCTGCAGCCCCTGCTCATTGTTCTGATGGGCGCCGTTGTAATGACAATCGTACTTGCAATCCTGTTGCCCATTTTCGAAATCAATAATCTGATTCGTTAATCAATCCCTTGCATGGCCATATTTTTCGGGGTATACCCATTGAAAATGTGGCCCGAGTGGCCTGACATCCATCGAACTGATTGTTGTGAGGTGTGAGTAATGAACGGTGAAGTCGGTAACGGTGAGAGAGAGTCCGACGTCGTCGACGACGTCGAATCAGCCGTGGAGCCTGAAGACACGGTCGTTTTTGATGACATCAGTGATGTCGACAATGTCGGTGACATTTCCGTTGAAATCAACGTCGAAGAGCTTATTGCCAAAATTGAAGCCGGCGAAGGTGACATTGCCGAACACGAGAAGGCGATACGACGTCGGCTCGATGAGCTTGAGGAAGAGCGCAAGATCCAGAAAGAACTCGGGAGCACCTTCAACTTTAATTTGGATGACGATCTGTAATAGCCGACCGTCTTAGCAGGATGGCCTGACGCCTTACCTTGGTTCACCCGACGTGAGCCCTCTCTTGCGGTCAGGTTTCCACCTCAAGTGTCATCGCCGATGAGCGCAGCGGTTGCTCCGAACCTCTATCAAGTGCCCGCCCAAGCCTGCGCCCGAAAAATATGATCAAGAGGCCACCGATTGAGGCAATCGCGGCATGCAGCAGCCAGAACGACGCAGGACTGATCTGCTCATAGAACCCTCCAATCCAGCCCATGGCGTTGTTCGCTACAAACAACGAGAGAAACGCGATCCCCATCATGGTCGCATTTATGCTGGCTGGCGCCGCTCGCGAGACCAGCGCCAGCAACGTGGGCCAGTAGTAGAGAAAGGCCACGCCCATTCCTACAGCACAAAGTGCCGGCCAGATGGGATGGATGGGAGCACCGCGCGACGACACGATGGCGGCCACGAGAATCAGATGACTCACTGTTGCAATCCACGCGCCGATGCCGATTTTGCCGATTTCTGACGGTTCGCCGCGGCGCGCCGACTGAAATCGCCACAGCCCGAATAGCACCGGTACCGCAAGAATGCTCACCAGCGCATCGATCGACTGAAACCAGGGCACCGGGATGCTAAAGCTACCGATGCCGAGATTCACATATTCCTGGATCCAGATCTTGAACACGTTGTATAGCTGGTAGTAGCTCATCGACTGGAATACTGTGATCAGTATTACAGCGACGAGCGCGAGAATGACGCGCCAGTCAGCGCTTGAAAGTCGTTCGCTGGCTTGCCCGCGCCGATTTACTTTTGCGGGTAAATACCGATAGCCGTAAAGATACGTTGCAAGTCCGGCGAGCATGAAGATTGCGGCTACACCGAAGCCATAATGCCAGCCGTAATATTGCGCGAGGAACCCGCACAATAAAGGTCCGCAGACGGCACCAAAGTTTATGGCCATGCTGAAGATGGCGAAACCGCGCGTCCGCCGCGCATCGTCGTCCACTGGATACAAAGCGCCAACCTGAGCCGAGATGTTGCCTTTCAGAAACCCAGAACCGATCACGAGCAGCAACAGTGCGAGCAGGAATGTCTTGTCAAAAGCCATTGCAATGTGGCCGCCGCTCATCGACAGGGCCCCGATGACCACAGCAATGCGTTGCCCAATCCAGCGGTCCGCAATCAGGCCGCCGAAAACCGGGGTGAAGTAGACAAAACCTGAGTAGAGTCCGAATATCAGCGATGCAAGTGCGAGGGACGAGAGCGGCCCCGTGACTGACTCCAGGGCGCTGCGGAAACCGGCGAAACCGGCGATGTTCTCGACATGCCCCGGCAGCAACAACTGATTGACCATGTAGAGGACAAGAAGCGCTGTCATTCCGTAATAGGAAAAGCGCTCCCAAGCCTCCGTGAAGGCAAGAAAGAAGAGTCCCTTGGGATGCCCGAAGAAAGTCCGGTCGTCGACAAATGCCGCTGCGGCGTTAACTGTGCTCATGCATGCGCCCAGTGAAAACGCCACCTTACGTAGATTCGTGTTCCGCCACCAGTGGTCCGCCGTGGAATTTTGATTCGAATCCGGATCAGCCGTTTGCCTTTCAAGGTCCGCTTCTCGCCGCAAGCCGCCTGGCGCATCCGCATGTCTCAGGCCAATTGATTGGCAGCATTGCGCCCGATAACAGGCCTTGAGCTGATACCATCGCGAGGGCAGGAAATGACCCGAAGCGGACATGGCATAAGCCACCGTTTGGTATACGCTTAACGTCATATTCAGCGACAAGCGGAGGCGGCATGATTCGATCAATTTCGGCTATATTCATCCTTCTGATAACGGCGTGCACATCAGCCAGCATCGCGAAATCCGCAGACCCTGTCGAAGAACTCAAAGCCTGTGCAGAAATGACAGATCGAGACACTCGCCTCGCCTGTTTTGACAACCTCGGTGAACGCGTGCTTCGGGAGGAGTCAGCCACTGAAAAACCGACGCCGGAAATGGTCGCTCAGCCTGAAGCCGCAGCGACAGAGACAGTGACGGAGACAAAGACAGAGACAAAGACAGAGACAAAGGCAGAGACAGAGACAGCGACAACGGTGACAGCAACAAGCGCACCTCCATTTCCTGATAGCTTAGGTGGTTCAAAGTTCGGGAACGATCCGGTGGCAACGAATTTTCCATACGGAGGACTGATTACGTCCTGCAAGCAAGGCCATTATGGTGATTGGTTTTTCTTTTTTGACAATGGACAAGTGTGGAAGGAGGTACATCATCGCAATCGTCGTTTCAAGGAATGCAATTTCAACGCGACGATTACGAAGGGCGGATTTGGCTATAAAATGCGGATTGATGGCGAAGAAAAGAATATTGGAGTTACACGCCACCGTTAGGTCGGGTATTTCGAAAACCAGAGCCCGAGACATAGCGACTTGATCAAGTTCAATGACCGCATCTAGCCGAAAGCTGGGGGCTCAAAAGAGATAACGGGAGCCCTGTCTTGCTGCCCTACTTACTTGCTCTGACAATTCCGGTGACGGTGGTCGCACTACTTTATGCGCGATGGGAATACCGCAAGCGCGGCAGGCTGGCGTTTTTCGGCGTGTTCCTTCTCTGCGCCATGGTGTTCGTTCCCAATCTCTTGCTCGAGTATGCGACGAGATACGAGATGCCGGATACGCCGCTGGACTACTTCGGCGTAGTCATCAGTATCATGGGAATCGCAATTTGTCTGATCGGCATCACGCACTTTCGTTCAGTACCGAAAGTCTTCTGCGTTGACGCAGGTAAGCTGACCATATCCGGGCCGTACCGGTGGAGTCGGAATCCGCAGTACGTCGGCTTGTTCTTGTTTCTGCTGGGCTTCGCGCTTAACGACTGGTCGTTGTGGTGTCTGGCGGCACTGCTGGTGGCGGCGATCAACCTGCATCTCCTGGTTCTGGTGGAAGAGGAGCACCTGCGTCGTGTGTTCGGCGAGCAGTACGTTGAGTTCTGCCGCAAAATCCCGCGTTATGCAGGTTGGGGGCGCCTGCGGATTTGACTGGCCGCCGTCAGCGTTTGGCCGTTAGCGGCCTGTCGATTTAGTGAATCTCGGGTGATCTGAACGTCCGCTTGACGCCCGAAAGCGGACGTTGGGCTAATATTGTCCTTAAGGGCCGCTAGTGACCCAAAGCGGACGGTCAAAATTTCGTCGTAAATATCACGTAAAGAGCACTTCGATAGCCTCATAGTTGAGCTTACTCCCACTGAACCGGTGGCAATCCGGCCAAATACAATGAAACCAATCGCACACTTACTGCATGGATATATGGGCAGCGGTAAGACCATCTTCGCGCGACAGCTCGAACGAGAATGTGGCGCGGTTCGAGTTTCACATGATGAATGGATGGTTAGATTGTACGGATGGAATCCACCGGAAGAACATTTCAGCGAGTATAGGGCACAGGTAGAAAATCTCATTTGGGATGAGGCCACGCGAGTAATTAGCGCTGGGACTGATGTGATCTTGGATCACGGTTTTTGGACTCGTGAGTCGAGGGATGCAGCCCGAGATCGCGCGCGCTCTGCTGGGGCCGAGGCAAAGTTCTATGAGATCTTCTGTCCGCAAGAAATCATGCGGGCACGCGCCCTGGATCGCAGCAAGAGCCCGAAAATTGACTCGCTCTGGATTGACGGTGCCGGCTTTGACAAGCTATTTGCCGCATTTGAGCCGATGCAAGATGATGAGGAGTTTGTACGAATAGACGGAACAGAATAGGGAGCAGTCGCAACAGAGCAGCGTCCGCTTCTGGCCGTTTGCTGCCCGTCAGAAATCTGAATTTCCGGCGATCTGAACGTCCGCTATTGGTGAAAGCGGACGTCCAAATCGTCAAAGGAAGTAACGGGCGGATAGTAAGAAATGTGCTGATGTTCAGTATCCGCCACAGCGCGCCAACATCATCAATACGACGACGCCGATGATCGTACCGACGTAGAGTTTCATGGACACGGTTTTTCCTTCCATGCTGGCCATCGCATCGGAAGCGCCTTTCTTCACACCGGCGAGTGGGTCAGGTCCTTTCGTGAATTTCGGACCGCTGGGTGCTGAGTCCGGCGGGTTCTGTTCTGGAACAGGATCGTTTTCTGCATTCTTACTTGCAGGCGTTTCTGTGGTTTCGTTTTTATTGTCATCGCTCACGGGTTGGTCTCCGATTGTTTTGAGGCGGTACGACTGTTGTCGGTGAGGACGTATTTTGGCACACCCTGTAGCAGATACCGCTGAATGTCTGCTTGTGGCCGAAAGCAGACCTTCATTTCACTCCATTATCAGGGATCTGAACGGCCGCTTTCGATGAAAGCAGACGTTCGGCGGAGCAGTGGTGGGCCTGCTCAGTAGTTGTACACTGGATATTGGTACCCGGGGCGCTCGATGCCTTCGTACTTCGATTCCAGGAATGCCACGATATCAACCATTTGCGTGACGGTCATAACGTCGCCGTAGATCGGCATGATGGATTGGCCGTCCTTTGTTATCGGCTGCTTGAAGGGGTTTCGCGCCAGCCGGTGGGACGGATTAATAACCGACGTCACCAGTTCGCCGTAGGACTTCACCTTCGACACTTTGCCACCGAGGGCGATCGCAACTGGGCCGAATTCCTCCGGCGCGGGTAACTCCATATCCCTGATCGTGTGACAAGCCGTGCATTCCAGTGCCACGAACGCTTCTTGACCGCGTGCTGCATCGCCTTCGGGAAGGACAATTTCCTGTTTCGGAATAACACCTCCTTCGCATGCAGTAATCCCTGCTATTGCGAACGCGGCTGCCACGACTACCAGTAAACGTTGCATATGACCTCCCTTCGTTCTTGCTGGATGCTGACTTGCCCGGTTCCATAGATAACACGGAAATAACGCACTACGCCATAGTGGATGGCCACCCGTCTTAGCAGCGGTGGAAGACCTGATTTCCGTCAGCTCTTGCGAGTCAGTCCTGGCACTCCTATGATAAAAGCAAATCAACTTGCCACTCTCTTGGCTGGGGGGTCATGCAGTGAGCGACGAAATTTTGGAAATTGAGAAACAACTATTTGAACTAACGACGAAACTCAACGAGCTTCGAAAAGGGAACTCCGGAGACGAAGTTCAGAATTACACGTTTTCAACGCTGGATGGTGAAGTCACGTTACTCGATATGTTCGGTGAGTATGATCGGTTGCTCGTTATTCATAATATGGGTCAGGGTTGTCGCTATTGCACGCTTTGGGCTGACGGATTTAACGGCTTCTTGCCACATCTCGAATCGGCGATGTCTGTCGTCCTCGTGTCAAAGGACTCACCTGAGGTGCAGCGCACGTTCGCGAACTCGCGTGGATGGCGTTTTCGTCTAGCCTCTCATGGCGGTGGTCCGTACATTCAGGAACAAACCGTCATGAAAGGAGAGCAAAATACGCCGGGCGCAGTGGTATACGAACAGGAGGGGACTCGTATAACACGAAAGAACACCGCAGTGTTTGGGCCCGGGGATCTGTATTGCTCGATATGGAATTTGCTGGGTATGGCCGGGCTGAGCCCAGCGGAATGGACACCGCAATACAAGTACTGGCGTCGTCCTCAGAAAATGGACGATGGCGGAGAGAATTTAGTCGACTGAAATAAGCCAGCAATAGAATTGGCTAATCCGGCAGGTTGCTACCGAAAGTCTCTCGAAGTAACGACGAGATTGCCTAGCATCTCGGTGTGATCTATGAGCCGTTTTGCTATCACATGAACTACCTGCCCTTCAATTTGTAGTTCTCCCTGAACTCCCATGAGTCGCGCATTCAACAGTGCTGCGCGATATTGCTCTGCGACCTGTTTCCAGACAACAAGGTTGATGTGACCCGTTTCATCCTCGAGCGTGACAAATGTAACGCCGCTCGCCGTACCGGGCCGCTGTTTAGTGATAACCAGACCGGCGACGCTGACATTGGTGCCACTCATTAGGTCGGGCATTCGTTCTGCATGCAGATACCGATACCGGTCGAGACGGTGGCGGAGCAGATGCATCGGGTGCCGCCCAAGCGTTAAACCAAGACTCTGGTAGTCGGCGACAATATCCTGTCCCTCGGTTGGCTTCCTGAGCAACGGTACCGCCTCGTAGCGATCCATTGACGCTAATAATGGCATTGGTTTTTCGACACCGGCAACGGCCCATCGCGCTCTGTGGCGATGGCCCTCAAGTACTTTGAGAGCACCGGCCGATGCCAGCACACCGAGTTCGCGGCGGTCGAGCCCGACTTTTTCAAGCAACTGCTGAATGCTGTGATAACCGTCTGCGTGACGTTGATCGACAATCCGCCGCCCTGCTTCTTCGGCAAGCCCTTTGACCATTCTCAATCCAAGACGCAACGCCGCCTTGCCATCATCGCGAACCTCCAACGTGCAATCCCAATGACTCTGATTGATATCCACAGCCCTGACATCGACGCCGTGACGCCGAGCATCCTGGGTTAGTTGCGCTGCAGAGTAAAAACCCATTGGTTGGCTATTCAGGAGTGCTGCTGTGAACGCGGCTGGCTCATGACGTTTCAACCAGGACGACACATACACGAGTAAGGCGAAGCTCGCCGAATGCGACTCGGGGAAACCGTATTCGCCGAATCCCTCAATCTGCCGAAAGATCTGCCGTGCGAATTCCTCTTCATAGCCGCGCTCACGCATACCGACAATCAACTTGTCCTCAAAAGGCCCGAGCCCACCACGCCGTTTCCATGCCGCCATCGCGCGCCTGAGTCGATCCGCCTCCCCAGGCGTGAAACCTGCCGCAACGACCGCAAGTTGCATGACCTGTTCCTGAAAGATCGGCACACCGAGGGTCCGCTGCAGTACACCTTTGACATCGTCGCTGGGATAATCGACGGCCTCCTCGCCGTTACGCCTGCGTAAATACGGGTGCACCATATCGCCCTGAATCGGGCCCGGCCGGATAATCGCAACCTCGATGACGAGGTCGTAGTAACAGCGTGGCCGTAGCCGCGGCAGCATCGCCATTTGCGCACGCGATTCAATCTGAAATACGCCCATTGTGTCGCCGTCGCAGATCATGTCGTAGACGAGTGGGTCCTCAGCAGGAACAGTGGCAAGCGTCAACTCCCGGCCATCGAACTCGCGCAAGAGATCGAAGCTGCGCCGGATCGCCGTCAACATGCCGAGACCGAGTACATCGACCTTCAGCAACCCAAGATCCTCAAGATCAGTTTTTTCCCATTGGATGACAGTGCGATCGGGCATCGCCGCGTTCTCGACCGGCACGAGTTCGGACAACAACCCGTTCGAGATAATGAAACCACCGACATGCTGTGACAGATGTCGTGGAAACCCGAGTATCTCTCTGACCAGATACAAGAGACGCTTGATGATCGGACTTTCGGGATCGAGCCCGGCTTCGAGGACGCGACTGTCATCGACACGCTGCCCGTCCCACCATTGCATCGAACGTGCCAGCCGGCCAACCTGCAAGTCACTTAGGCCCAGCGCCTTGCCGACATCTCTCAGGGCACTACGCGGCCGGTAGGTAATAATGGTTGCAGCGAGTGCGGCGCGCTCCCTGCTGTACTTCTCATAGATGTACTGAATAACTTCCTCACGTCGCTCATGCTCGAAGTCGACATCGATGTCGGGCGGTTCGTTACGTTCTTTTGAAATAAAACGCTCGACGAGCATCGCCATACGTCCGGGATCAACCTCGGTGATGCCCAGGCAATAGCACACAGCCGAATTGGCGGCCGAACCGCGACCCTGGCACAGAATCTTTTTCGAGCGCGCAAATGCAACGATGTCATAGACGGTTAGAAAGTACGGTTCGTAACGGAGTTCGGCGATGAGTTCGAGTTCATGCTCGACCAGAGCAATGACTTTATCCGAAATACCGTCAGGCCAGCGTCGCCGCATGCCCTGCTCGGTCAGGCATCTGAGATAGCTTGCCGGTGTCTCGCCGTCGGGGACGATTTCATCGGGATACTCATAACACAGCTCGTCCAAAGAAAAATCGATCGTCTCTGCAATGCGCAGACTCTCGGCCAATAGTTCTTGCGGGTAGACGTGTTTTAGGACCTCAAGCGAACGGAGGTGGCGCTCACCGTTTGGATACAACGCAAAACCTGCGTTATCGACCGTAACGCCTTCACGTATTGCAGTCAGCGTATCCTGCAAAATACGCCGTGACCGGCAATGCATGTGAACATCGCCGCATGCAACGAGCGGTAACTTGAGTCTGCGACTTTCTGCATAGAGTTTTTTAAGCTGCTTGCGCTGCCGGCCATCGGCCAGTAACTCAACAGCGATCCACAAGCGGTCGCGAAACGTTTCGCGTATCCAGTGATCCTCGACGTCGAGCGACAGAGCATCATCGGGCACCCAGAGCACAACACAATCAGGTAAACCAGCGTCGAACGCGAGACGCGTTAGCTCGTAAGACCCTTTTTCAGCCGCACGCCGGGCTTTCGTGATCAGCTCACAAAGTGCTGCATAACCGCTGCGGTTCTGCGCCAGCGCCACAAGTTTGCGGCCGCTCCTGAGACGCAGTTCGGAACCGATGATGAGCTTCCTGAGACCATGCTCCTTTGCTGCGGTATGCGCGCGCACAATGCCCGACATCGAACACTCGTCAGTAATCGCGAGTGCCTCATAGCCGAGCGCTGCAGCGGTCTCTACAAGCTCCTCAGGATGGGAGGCACCGCGCAGGAAGGTGAAATTACTAAGGGCATGAAGTTCGGCATAACTCACCCAAAAAAGCCATGCAGATACCAGGATGCTGTGCGACTCCGATTGCGAAACACCCATAAGCACATGCCGTGCGGATTAACGGCCATGTAGTAGTCGCGTGCAATACCATCTTCATCCCACCAGCCTGTCTCGAGCCGCTCCGGCCCCTCGAGAATTCTCAAGCGTCCCTGGTGCAGCGGATAGCCCTCATCAACTCGCAGTAAAGCGGGCTCGGGCAACATCCAGAGCGGGCGTTGTAATCCTCTCCGCACTATCAATGCGGCGTTGCCTGTCTTGCCAGAGAGCAAACCCTGCGGACGCCAGGCCAGCTGCGGCCGATGCTCCGCAAAGGTTGTCACACCAGCAACGGACTGATTACCGACACGCGCAACAAGTCGCTCAGCAAGTTGTGTCATCGAAAAACGCAGCCCTTGCGCGGCCGTCCTACCCTGAAACCGCAGGCGCCCGGACTCGGGCCGTAATGCCTGGGTACGACCGCCACGCAAGCGAACTGATATCACGGACTCGGGCAAAGTCAGTTTTTCGAAACGAATGCGCAGCAAATCAAACCAGCGATCAGTCAGGCGCTCAGCCTCGGCACAACCCAACCGCAACTGTGTAGCAGGGCCGTGTAAATGGAAAAAGCTAAATAAAACAGACTGTGCTCCAAGTTGTCGTGTCAGTAAAAACCGCTCAAGCGAAAGCAACAATTCGCGACAGATTGCGAGCAATAACTCGCGATCGCTTTGCTCCTCGGTCATCTCATAATCCCTACAAAAGCGCTCGGGTGCGCGCCAGCTGGTGCGCGGATCCGGCAAGCGTCCCAATGCGCGATCGAGTTCGATGAGTCGCTGTGGCCCGAAGCGTCGCGCAAAACCTTCTCTTGGCAGGCGCAAACAGTCGCCAATGTTGCGAACACCCATGCCGATTAAAGATTCGCAGACCGTATCGGGCCAATCCAGACACGCCAGGGATAATGTGCGCAATGCGGCCGCGAGATTCACCGGCTCACGAATACAGGCACGACGTCCACCCTTCGCAAGCCATGTCGCGGCAAGCGGGGTCGGTGCAATTGCCAGTGATGCGCTGAAGCCCTGTTGCTCGAGGCCCGCAGCAATTTGTTGTCGCAAACTCAAAAGGCCGCCGTACAGTCGCAGACTGCCCGCAATTTCAACCAGCAACACATCGGGACCGGCAAAACAAACGACTGATGTGAACTGTTCCAGCCAACACGAAAGATTCTCCAGCGCTTGTTGTTCCGCAATCTCACTCCGTGGTTCAACACGGAGCATTGGCAAAAGTGCCAGCGCTGCATTCGCCGACTGGCCCGGCAGGATGCCGGCAGACTCCGCTTTTGCTGACGCCAGTAACACGCGGTGAATGCCCTGCTGTTCCGCAACGACTACTCTGGCTTCATCCCCGGGGCCGCTCGCCTCTAATGGCAGATGCGGCAAATAGATACAGAACCAGAGCCGTTTGAGGACGGGCGCCGTTACCGCCTGCCGCTCTGCCCTGGGCTCCTCAAGCGCTAACGAATGCTGACTAGTAAGCCCCTGACTGGAGCGATGATGTCGTGCCGCGGCCATAAGCTACAGCAAGTCATGCAATACGGCGGGACGTCCGCCACGACTCTTCAAAATATGCAGGCGCGTGCCCTCACCGCTCGACTGCAACTCAATACGCAACGCCGCAGCAGAGGGTTCGGTACGCGCAGCGGGTGGGCGAAACGCGATGCCCCAGCTGTTTCCCTTTTCGGCCGCGAGTTGCAAACGCCGGCTGGCCTGATCATCGAGCACATCGGGCCACAACAACACGGCAGCGCAGGTCCCGGACGACAACGCCTGTTCAGCTGACCAAAGCATTTCGCTGTCGTTCTTCGGGCGCACAATCAGCATGCGCGACAAATTGATACCCCATTGTTGCAAAGCCGGTGGGTACGGCTGAAACGGCGGCGCTACCCAGGCAATCCAGCCCGGTTCAGAGTATTCCTGACTGCTGTCCTCGGCACTCAGCTCTGCGAGCGCCGGCATCAGCAGGCGCAGTTCACCGATACCGTAGTGTTCGACAAGAATTTCAGTTAAGGAACTTTGCGGCCAGCCGCCCCCGGGCAGGTGACGATCGAGTACTTCGTAACCGCTTGTAAGCCCGGGAGCTGCATGGGCCTGGCTATGGCCGCGCCAGACACGTGGGTTCTCGAGTAGTTTGTCTAAAGAGGATGAATCGCGTCGCATCTCATGAACACTTAATGCAGCGGTATGCCATCACGAATAACGCCAACGACAACGCCCTCGATCACCATCGTCTGCTCTTTCAGATCGACCTTTATCGATTCGAAGTCTTCATTTTCAGGCAACAACTCGACGACAGAACCCTTCTGGCGATAGCGCTTAACGGTGACTTCATCATCGAGCCGCGCAACAACAATCTGTCGGCTACGGACTTCAGGCGTGCGATGCACGGCCACGAGATCGCCATCGAGAATGCCGGCGTTTTTCATGCTCATGCCATATACCCTGAGCAGGTAATGCGGCTTTGGACTAAAAAGTTGCGGATCAAGTTTGTAATGCGTCTCTATGTGCTCCTCTGCGAGGATGGGACTGCCCGCCGCAACCCGGCCAATGAGCGGCAGTCCCATCTGTTCACGCAGAGAATCCTTAAGCTGAATACCACGCGACGCACCAGGCACGAGTTCCAGGACACCCTTCTTCTGCAGGGCCCGCAAGTGTTCCTCGGCGGCATTGGCCGACTTGAAACCGAGTTCGCGAGCAATTTCGGCGCGTGTTGGCGGCATGCCGGTTTCGGCCATAAAGGCTTGAATCATCTCTAGAATTTGGGTTTGTCTTGGAGTCAGTTGGCGCATTTGAGCAGTCCTGTATAAATTCACAGTGCATGTGATTATATACAGTACTCCGATCAGTGCAACCCCCCACTACAGGGCTGCGGGCGGGATATTTCTCATCGAAATGGCTCGCTACGCTGCGCTTTATTTCCGATGAGAAATATCCCGCCCGCAGCCCGTTACAAACTCACAGAATGATCACAGTTACGTTGTCGCTCGAAGACGACAAAAGATAATAAAAACAGGGATTTTCATTGCGGGAGCGGCTTGTTTGTTAAATAATGCGCCTGCAGTTTATATCCCAACAGAGGAATTTTGGACAATGAAGAAGACCGCACTCAAAGTAAGCACACTACTGCTCGTCGCCGTACTAGCCACAGGCTGCGCCAGTACCACAGAAAGTGACACACTAGCGAGCCGTGCTGCTGCCGACGCTGCTGCTGCAGTATCAGCCGCCGAGGCTGCTCGTGCAGCTGCTGATCGTGCAGCACAAGCTGCCGCCAGCGCTCAGAGCACTGCTGACCAGGCACTGTCTGCTGCTACCGAAGCACAGTCATGCTGCGAAGCAAACCGCGAAAGCATGGAGCGTATGTTCCAGAAGTCGATGTCGAAGTAATAAGACCTAGAACTTCTAATAAGACGCCGCGCTTGCCGCGGCGTTTTTTATTTCTTCCCCAACCGGCGTCGGAATACCGTCCGATCGATCGACGATCTGTTCGGCCAGATGCCAATCCAGTTGTCCGGCGCGTTCACCTGTCGTGACGATGAACTGTTCCGTTACATACGATAACGGATCTTTAACAGCCACTACGTCGGCGGCGGGATCAATCGTCTGCTCTTCTTCCTGCACATCCTCACTTTCCAGTGGCACCGCCACCTCAAGCACCGGATGTACTTCCATAATGAGCTGATCACCGTTCCAACCCATCTTGACGGGATCATTGATGATACGCACCGGCGTGCTTACGTCGATTTTGCCAAACAAATACTCGATGTCCTCCGGGAACATACGCACGCAACCGTGGGTAACTCGCATGCCTACTCCTGCCGGCCGATTGGTGCCGTGAATAAGGTAGCCCGGCAGACCAAGGCGCATCGCGTACTCGCCGAGCGGGTTGTCCGGCCCGGGCGGAACAATTCTTTCCAGCGGGCGACCGTCCGCCGCATGTTCATCCAGCACGGACTGCGGCACGTACCAGCTCGGGTTGCGCACCTTGGATATGACCTTGGTCATGCCGAGTGGCGTTTCCCAGTCCATGCGACCGATGCTGATCGGATACGTCATCACGTAAGCCACCGCACCCGGCTTTGGTTCGGGAAAATAATACAGGCGATACTCGGCGAGATTCAGGACAACGCCGCGTCGCGGCCCCGCCGGTAACACAAAGCGTGTTGGCAATATGATCTCGGTTCCTGCGCCGGGTAGCCAGATATTGACATGCGGGTTGGCGCGCACGATGTCCTCGTAACCGAGGCCGTGACGACGCGCAATGTCGACCAGCGTATCTTCATGGCGCGCGGTAATCGTGGAAACCGCGCCGATCACATCGTAACCCTGTGGAGGTAACTCGTATATTTCTGCCCTTGCTACGTTCACGACCAGCACACCCAGGACCAGAATTACGCGCAGCTTGCGAATCATCTGCCCTTTTCTTCCCGTTCGATCACTTCGATTTCGCATTCCGCGGCGGCAAGCCATTCCTGCATCGCTTCGCTCTCCAACAGGCGATGTGGGTAATAGCCGGCGGATTCGGGCAGATTGATACCATAGGTTCGGAACCGCAGAACCACCGGCGCGAACATCGCGTCGGCAATACTGAACTCGCCAAACAACCAGTCGCGCTCGCCACTAAAGCGGCGGTGACAGTCCGACCAGATTGCGATGATGCGATCGATGTCCTCGCTCAATGCATCGGGCAATGGCACCTGCCGCCCCATCGCCCGGCAATTCATCGGCATACAATCCCTGAGTACGGCAAACCCCGAGTGCATTTCCGCACTGATACAACGCGCGTGGGCACGCGCATCGGCATCCTCAGGCCAGAGTTTTTTCTCGGGCCAGCGCTCGGCAACGGTCTCGGCAATCGCAAGCGAGTCCCACACTGTCAGGTCCCCGAGTTGCAACACGGGGACGGTTCCACCGGCATTGAGTGCAGCAATCTCCGACGCCGAGGTGTCCGTGTCGAGGCAAATGCGTTGTTCGTCGAATTCGATGCCTGATTCGCGCAGCAGCAGCCAGGCCCGAAGTGACCAGGTTGAGTAGTTCTTATTTCCAATTGTCAGTTTTGGCTTCATCGTTGTGACCTGCGTCCCAGCTTCGTATGGTAAACCATTGATACCACTCGCGTCGTGCACCGGTTCGAATTCTGATTGACCCTGGGAATCTCGGTCGGTAGCCTGTCTTGCCCTAAGTCGGTATCGGGCGCTTGCCATGGGCATGAAACTCGCATTTGAACTCAGCGATCGTGATTTGCGCTATTTTCGCGAGGCGCTCAAGCAGTCGCGCGAAGCCGTTCGCGACGCCGAAGAGCAGGAAATCATCGATGCGGTCAGGCACGTTCTCGAAGAGATTCGGAGCAACGAGCCGCTGCCCGACTTCGTCGCGGAGCGGATTCCGGCGCTGGAATTACTGATTCAGATGTTAACGGATGACGAGTGGCAGCTGCCGGATACGGACCGGGAGCGCCTGCTGGCAATGTTTGTCTACTTCAGTGATCCCGAGGATCTTTTGCCCGACGACATTCCAGTTATCGGTTACCTCGACGACGTCATCATTATCGAGCTCATTATGCGCGATTTGCGTCATGTTCGTGATGCATACGATGACTTTCGTAGTTTCCGCGAAGACTTTGACAAGCAGCACGGCCAAAGCATCGATGGCGCGATTCGCCGCGATCGCATCGACCGCAGGCGGCAACAATTGCATCAGCGCATGCAGCGCCGCTCGAAGCACAGCAAAAAATCCGGTATTTGGTAGGTAAGGCCGGGCTCAGGCGTGATGGGTCAGAGGCGCAGCAATATAGAGCCCCAGGTAAAGCCGCCGCCGAAGGCTTCCATCAGCAACAGTTGACCCGGCTTTATGCGGCCGTCACGAATACCAACGTCAAGCGCCATTGGCACTGACGCCGCAGAAGTATTGCCGTGATCCTGAACCGTCAGAATGACCTTGTCCATCGGCAGGTTCAGGCGCTTCGCTGTTGCCTGAATTATGCGGAGGTTGGCCTGGTGTGGAATCAGCCAATCCAATTCGGACTGATCGATTTCGGCCTTGCGCAAAACTTCAGCAGCAACGTTTCCAAGAGTCTTTACCGCAACTTTGAAAACCTCATTACCGCGCATCGTGATCGCGGCTTCATCGGTACCGGCTTTGTGCAGGTCTTTCGACACTCCCACCGGGTAGTACAGCAAATCTTTATACTGGCCATCCGCGCCGAGGTGCGTCGCAATTATGCCGGGCTCGTCTGACGGCTTGACGATAACTGCGCCCGCGCCATCACCAAATAACACGCACGTGTTGCGGTCATTCCAGTCAACTAATTTCGTAATGCATTCGGCGCCAATGACAAGCGCGCATTTCGTTTCATCAGCCTTGATGAACTTGTCCGCAGTCGTCAGCGCATAAATAAAACTCGTACACGCTGCTTCCATGCCAATGCACGGGCATGCGGGAATTCCAAGTCGTTGCTGTACGAGTGTCGCGGCATTTGGAAAAACCAGGTCCGGTGAGGTGGTTCCAACAAACACCATATCGATGTCACTGACATCAATTCCGGCATCTTCGATAGCTATCTTGGCCGCCTCGACACACATATCCGAGGTAGTCTGGTCATCCCTGACCTGATGCCGACGCTCCACACCGGTGCGCGTGCGTATCCACTCGTCGCTCGTGTCGACCATCTTCTCGAGATCGAAGTTCGTCAATATCTTTTCGGGCAGGTAGCGCCCGGTTCCGGCAATCCTCGTGTACATCATGCAGCTTCCTGTCGCAGCAACTTACCGATTTGCTGCGGTACCTGGTTCTGTACCTCGACGACAGCCGTATCAATCGCGTGCTCGAATGCAAAAGCATCGGCGCTGCCGTGGCTCTTAATTACAATACCATTTAGACCGACGAGAGTCGCACCGTTGTATTTACGGGAGTCCAATCGACCAGCGATGTTGTTAAGTACCGGCCGTGCGATTAATGCCTGGATTTTCGCGAACAGATTGCGCGTAAACGCCCTTTTCAGTGAATGCGCAACTAATCCGACTGTCCCTTCCATCGTCTTGAGCGCCACATTACCCGTGAAGCCGTCAGTTACGACGACATCGGCTTTACCCGAAAATAACTCGCTGCCTTCGATGAAACCGACATAATTTAGTGTGCTGGCGCTGAGCATACTGGCAGCATCCTTGACCGTACCGTGGCCCTTGGAATCTTCTGCGCCGATATTGAGCAATGCGACGCGGGGACGTTCGACACCGGTTATATCCTCGGTAACGATCGAACCCATGACCGCAAACTGGAACAGGTGCTCGGCCGTACACACCGTGTTGGCACCAAGGTCGAGCATGTGCAGTGAACCACCTTTCGCCGGCAACTCTGTGATAATTGCCGGCCGGTCAATGCCCGGCAACATTTTCAAAACGAATTTCGCCGTGGCCATCAGCGCACCGGTATTGCCGGCGCTGACGCACGCCCCTGCTTTTCCTTCTTTGACGAGGTTAATCGCGACGCGCATGGACGAGTCTTTCTTTTTGCGCAGCGCGTCCGCGGGTGACTCTGACATTGCAACGACTTCGCTCGCGTGAACGATCGAGAGTCGCGGCTCGTTACCAACAATGCGCGTAACGTGTTCTTGTAGTTCGTCCTGGTCACCGACGACTAGCAATTCCAGCATCGGGTGTTTGCGCAGAGCCTGATACGCCGCGCGCACAACAACCTCGGCACCGAGGTCGCCGCTCATCGCATCCAGGGAAATGATCGAGTGTGTCGCCACAGAGAAGCAGATCGCTCGTCAAAACGACCTGTTTACAAAGTGTACTTACTCGTCGTCTTCGTCGTTGGGTTCCGGCTGCGTGACCACCTGCTGGCCACGGTAAAAACCGTCAGGCGAAACGCGATGCCGCAGGTGTGTCTCGCCGGACGTCGGATCGACCGACACAGCAGGTTTTTTCAGCTTGTCATGCGAACGTCGCATGCCGCGCGTTGCAGGGGTTCTGCGACTCTTTTGAACAGCCATATTTTTCTCCAGTCACAATGACGCGGCAGCGCCATTAGTCAATTCAGTCATCTTTTCCCATTTGCGACTTTAGCGCCGCAAACGGCCGTATTCTATCGCCCGAGTCTTCTTCTAACGCCTCAGGCTCATGGCATACCGCATTATCGATGTGCGTTGCCGCGAGCGGCATCGCCATGACCAGCGCCTCTGTAACGAGATCCATCGGCCGAAACTGGTCTTGCTCGACTTCCCAGACCTCGTAGCCAGCATCTTCGACGGCGGCGGCCTGATCCCCGCCAAACACCAGCCGCAATTCGGTAACCAGCGGCAGTTGAAACGGCTCCAGACACCGCTGGCAAACCGCGTCGACCGTTACCGCAACCCTGCCTTCGACAGCTGGCCACAGGCCCGTGGGGTGCAAGCCACCGTGCGCAGCGGCGAAACCGAAGGCCAACTGTCCATATACGGTCGCATTGCGCCAGTCGGACGGTAGTTTATCAGGGTCCAGCGCCTCTAGATCACTTTCGACAATTGCCGCCAGTTGCTCAAAATCACCGATTTTCTCCGAAAATTCAATCAGTTGACCGCGCGCCGCCAATTCTGACGGGGTACGGCGATCTCGCAGCGGATTGCCCATGGCGCGCGCATGATAAGGACCTCTTGGGCAACTGTCAAAGTGCGCGACTGGGAAAATATCGGTTGCAGCCGTTAAACTGAGTAAACTGCGTTTTTTTCGCGCCAAGCAATTGATTTTATGCAAAATCCTTCGGCCCCAGCAATTATCCTCGCGTCCGCGTCGCCGTACCGGCGCGATCTGCTTGATCGCTTTCTCGACGACTTCGATACGGTCTCGCCCGACATCGACGAGAGCAATAGTGCCGGACTGAGCCCAAAGAAGCTGGCACGTCACCTGGCGCGAAAAAAAGCAGAGACGGTGTCGATGACCGCGCGAGATTCATTGATTATCGGTGCGGACCAACTCGCAGTGCTTGAAGACCAGGTGCTCGGCAAACCCGGTGACCACCAGAAAGCCGTCGAACAGCTGTTGGCTGCTTCTGGAAAGGTCGTCACATTTCTGACCGCCGTGTGTATTCTCGATCCCGTCGCGCGGGCACGCTATGAACACGTCGACAAGACCAAGGTGCGCTTTCGCCAATTTGATCGCCGCTTGGCTGAATCGTACGTGCGCCACGATGAACCGTATGACTGCGCCGGGAGTTTTAAGCTCGAAGGCGCCGGATTAGTGTTGTTTGAAGCGGTGAACACGGACGATCCAACTGCATTGATCGGACTGCCCATGATCTGGGTCGCGGATCGCCTGTTGCAGCTGGGCTATTTGTCAGCGTAGGTGTGGGTTTCCGTCATACGGATGCGCACGATCACTCCGGAAACGAACGTCAGCGCAGCAATACACCACAGCGACGCATCGAGCCCTGCCAGGTCAGCGACGACACCTGCGAGCACCGCCCCGACAGCATAGCCAAGGTCTCTCCATAGCCGATAGACTCCGACTGCGGATGCGCGCCAGGACGGGCTGACGGTATCGCCGATGGCCGCCAATAATGTTGGATACACCATTGCAGTTCCGGCGCCGAGCATTACGGCACCGGCGGCGAAGCCGGCGAAATCTGACGACAGCGCAAGCACGCCAATACCGAGCGCCTGCAACCACATACCGCCCGAAATCAGGCTCTTGCGGCCGATTCGATCGGACAGCGCCCCGGTGTAAAGCTGGCCGATACCCCAAACAGCCGGATAGATTGCGGCCAGCCAGCCAATTTGTTTCAGACTCATTCCGGCTGCAGCAAAGAACAGCGGAAACAACCCCCATGCCATGCCGTCGTTAAGGTTGTTGATCATCCCGGCCTGGCTGATCGATGACAGATTTCGATCCCGGAAAGACGTTTGCAGGAAGACTTCTCGCTTGCCCGGCAGTTCCTGTGTCGCCGTATCACCGCCGAGCGTTGCTTCGTAATCGGCGTGATGGCGGGTTTCCCGAACCAGCATTACGGACAGCAACAGGCCGATCACAACGAATCCGACGCCGAGATAGAATGGCTCGGGTCGAAGACCCCAGATACTGGCAACGTAGCCGGTCGCAAGTGCTGCAGCAGCCACGGCAAAGTAACCAGCGAATTCATTGAGGCCCATTGCAAGACCCCGACGCCTGGGTCCGGCCAGGTCGATCTTCATGATCACGGTTATCGACCAGGTGAAACCCTGACTAACACCCAACAGCAGGTTCGCGAACAAGATCCACGACCAGGATGGCGCCCACATGAGTATGAACGGAACCGGTATCGCAACCAGCCAGCCGGCAACGAGTATGACCTTGCGCCCAAAAACATCCGCAAGATGCCCCGCAAGATAATTGGTGAAGGCTTTGCTGATTCCGAATACGACGATGAAGGACAGAATTGCGGTCCTTGCCGCCAGCAGGAACTCCTGCTCTGCAATCGCAGGCAAAATACTTCGTTCCATGCCGACCATCGCGCCAACGAATGCGTTGACGATAACGAGCAGGGTGAATTGCACCAGGTTGGCTCGCAATCCGAGTTTTGGCGCGGCTACCTGATCACTGGCATCCGGCATGTGTCACCTGATGGCTACGCCTGGTCGCGCTGGCGGCGAGCATCGACAATACCGATCGTCAAGAACCGCTCGAGGTCATCGGCCAGCGGCGCCGTGAAGTGCAGTTCGTTGCCGCTGTCGTCTGGAAAGGCGATCGACTGTGCGTGCAGGAACAGGCGCGGCAAACCAGATTTCTTCGCGCGGCGGTTTTCTTCCTCGTCGCCATAGCGCTCGTCGCCGGCCAGCGGAAATCCGACATGCTGCAGATGCACGCGAATCTGATGCGTGCGACCTGTCAGCGGTGAGCACTGCAGCAAGCTGTATTGGCCAAATGTGCGCGACAATTGCACGCGCGTCTGTGCCGGCTTGCCACCGGCGCTGACAACGACATGCCGCTCTCCGCCCTTGCGATTTTGCACCAGCAGCGGTTCGTCGATCAGTTGCTCGCCGAGCTGCCAGTCGCCGACAGCGAGTCCAAGGTAGTTTTTCTCCACCACCCCAGCGCGGAATTTGGCATGCAACTCGCGCAATGCGCTGCGCCTTTTTGCAAGCACCAGGCAGCCCGAGGTCTCCCGATCGAGCCGGTGCACGAGCGACAGGTCTTTGAGCTCAGGACGGGCATGCCGCAGCAGCTCAATGACGCCGTGGCTGATGCCGCTGCCACCGTGGACAGCAACGCCTGTAGGCTTGTCGACGACCAGTACCCGCTTATCTTCATAGAGCACACGATCAACCATTTTTGCCGCCAGCCCAGTGCTCGGGACGTCGCCGGGTACCCGGACGCGCGCCGGCGGCACGCGAACTTCATCGCCCTCCTGCAGCTTGTACTCAGCCTTGATACGGCCGCCGTTGACGCGTACCTCGCCGCGCCTGAGCAGGCGGTACACGCGTCCTTTCGGCACACCCGGAAGCTGGCGGCGCAGGAAATTGTCGATGCGCTGCCCGGCCTGCTCCTGATCAATGCGGATTTTTCTCACTTTTGTGACGACCGAGTCCGCGCTGCCGTCCGACTTTTGCTGCATGATCAGTAACTTGATGGATTCAAAGGGTGTGTTATATTAACGCCATGTGACACCCCGGCACTACAAACCGGGCAATGCACAGAAACCGAGCGGCCACCAATCCTGGATCGGCCGCGCAGTAAACAGACAGTAATCATCGTTTTTTCTTGGCCTCGCAGCGCGAGGCCGACCAAGATGGCAGCGAGCACGGACAGCAGCGAGCGCCAAAGCGGCAAGGCCGCAGGGAATTCATGCTAGATTTTTTACGGGACCTGATAACTTTGGATCGGGCCCAAAACAAGGTTTTTCGCCTCACGGGCGGCGCCATTTTGCGCCAGATTTTCCTGTGTGAGGCCCCCTGCGCACGCCCCCTGGCACTTCGCCCCGACTCTCTGCCCTCTCTCACATATCAAGTAGGGCATCATGAAAAGAATGTTAATGAATGCAACTCAGGCAGAAGAGTTGCGCATGGCGATGGTCGATGGCCAACGCCTCTATGATCTAAATATTGAATTACCAGCAGGCGAACGCAAAAAAGCCAACATCTACAAAGGAAAGATAACGCGCATCGAGCCCAGCCTCGAAGCCGCGTTTGTCGACTTCGGCGCTGATCGCCACGGCTTCCTGCCACTCAAGGAAATCTCCAGCGAGTATTTCGTCAAGCCGGTCGAATCCGGTAAGAAAGCCAATATCAGAGACGTCCTGAAAGAGGGCCAGGATATTGTCGTGCAGATCGACAAGGAAGAACGCGGTAATAAGGGTGCCGCGCTCACAACGTTTGTCAGCCTCGCCGGACGCTTCGTCGTCCTGAAACCGAACAAGTCCCGCTCCGGCGGAGTCTCGCGCCGTATCGTCGGCGCCGATCGGGACCTCGCAAGAGAATCACTCAACGAAGTTGAAATACCGGAAGGCATGAGCGTCATCTTACGCACCGCGGGTATCGATCGCAGTGCTGAGGAACTCGCCTGGGATCTTGAGAACCTGCTGACAATCTGGACCGCGATCCTCAATATTGTGCTGGAACGCTCCTCCCCATTCCTGATTTACCGGGAGAGCAATTCCGTCGTTCGCGCGCTGCGAGATTATCTCACAACTGATATTGGCGAGATCTTGATCGACGACGAACAAACCTACAAAGAGGCGATAGAGTTCGTCCAGCAGGTCATGCCGCACAACCTGCGCAAGCTCAAGCATTACGATGACCCGGTGCCGCTGTTTACGCGATTTCAGATCGAGAGCCAGATTGAGTCCGCGTTTACACATGCGGTCAACCTGCCCTCAGGCGGCAGCGTTGTCATCGATCACACGGAAGCACTCGTTTCGATCGATATCAACTCCGCTCGTGCGACCAAAGGCGGTGACATCGAGGCAACGGCTCACAACACCAACCTCGAAGCTGCCGAAGAGATTGCGCGGCAATTGCGCATCCGTGACCTTGGCGGACTGATCGTCATCGACTTCATCGATATGGGACCGCAGAAAAATCAACGCGATGTCGAAAATCGGCTGCGTGAGTCTGTGCGCCAGGACCGCGCACGCGTGCAGATCGGCAAGATTTCACGTTTCGGACTGCTGGAAATGTCCCGCCAGAGACTCAGGCCTTCACTCGGCGAGTCGAGTTACCTGACCTGCCCCCGGTGCTCCGGTATTGGCACGATTCGCAGCGTCGAATCGCTTGCGCTTGCGATCTTGCGCATCATCGGCGAGGAAGCGCGCAAGGAACGGACCGCCAAGGTTATCGCACAACTGCCGGTCGAGGTTGCAACCTATCTGTTGAATGAGAAACGCGACTGGGTGCAGAGCCTCGAATCGCGCAACGAGATGCAGGTGGTCCTGGTCGCTAATCCATTACTTGAGACGCCGCATTACGACGTGCGGCGTGTGCGTGACGACCAAACTGAATTACCCGAGAATGCCGGTGCCAGTTACGAGCTCACCGAATCCGATGCAGAGCCGGAGACTCCGCAGGCCATTCTGGAACGCAAAGCCATTGAACCGGCAGCGATCGCAGTGATGAAGCCCTCGACACAAGCTCCAAAGCGCAAATCAACGGACAAGGGCTTCTGGGCCGGTCTGTTCGGACTGTTCTCAGGCAGTCAGAAAGAACCTGCAAAGAAAAAGCCGCAGGCGAGACGCCGCAAGACCTCGGGCCAGGACAGCCGTTCCCGTGGCGGGCAACGTAGCCGTCGGCGGCCGGATACGAAGCGTGCAGATGACACTCGCAGCACGAAGAAGCGCTCAAAGAAGACCGCGACCAAGAAGTCCACGACCAAGAAGTCCACAACCAAGAAGACCGCAACCAAGAAGACTGCGACAAGAAAAACCGCCGCAAAAGATCAGCCCCGCAGGAAAAAAGAGAGCACCGGCAATCAAGCTCCACAGCCCAAAGAGGCAACTCAGGAGAAGCGTGATGATGCGCGTAGTGACGAGCGCAAGCCGTCACGTAGCCGGCGCAGTCGCGGCGGGCGTCGCCGTCGGCGCAGCGGCGAACGGCCGGCGCAGGACGCTACGCAAGCGGTCGAAAATGCCGCGGAAAAACCGGTGAGCCCCGCAGAAGAGTCAGCCGGCCCGAAGCAACAAGGGCAACAAGAGCAACAAGCGCAACAAGCGGTTAGCAAACCAGATTCTGACATGCCGGTCGTCAAGCCCGTTGCCGCCAAGCAAGCGCAATCGGCTGCTGCACCGGCGGCGGCGGCCAGGCAAGAGAAACCGGCCGACAGCGGACCACCCAAAGCGCGCACCGATGCAGAGCGTGCGGAGGATGCGGTGACAAGGCCAAAGAAAGCAGTGGCCGTGGATCAGGCCTCACCAAATCTGACGGCGGTTGCAGAGCCGCAAGCGGCGCAAGCGCGCAGGAAAGAAGCGCCAGCGTCATCGGGTAACGGTTCAACGGAGCCAAAGACGGAATCGAAACCCAAGACGGAACCCAAGCGCGAAGCAATCGCGACACCGAAGCCTGCTGAAGTGGTAGCGGCAGCAAGGGCGGAATCCAGGCCGGAACCGAAACCGGAGGCCAAGCCGGCACCGAAGCCGGAGGCCAAACCTGAACCGAAAGCTGAGGTGACAGTCGAACCCAAACCGCAGCCTAAACCTGAGGGACGCTTGTTACCGTGGGATTCGGACAACCCGCCGAGCGACTAGGATTTCTGCAGCGTCTCGAGTAATCCTCGAGACGCTTCCTCAACCAGGTCAAGTACCCGTTCAAAACCCGCGGCACCGCCGTAGTAGGGATCGGGCACTTCGTCCTCGTGCCCGGACGAGAATTCAAGAAACAAACGAATCTTGCTGTGATGTGCTGTGTCAGCTTCATCGGTCAGCAACGCGAGATTATCGCGGTCCATCGCGATGATGTAGTCGAACCGTTCGAAGTCACTTGACTGCACGCGCCGCGCACGAATATCGGACATGGAAAAACCACGGCGCTGTGCCGCTACCTGAGCACGCCTGTCAGGTGGCTCGTTCACGTGGTATGCATGTGTGCCCGCCGAGTCGACTTCAACTCGCTCAGCAAGCCCGGCCTCACGCACGAAATGTCGAAACACGCCTTCAGCCGTTGGCGATCGGCAGATGTTGCCCATGCAGACAAATAAGACGGATATTGTTTCATTTATTTCAGTCATTTACAGTTCTTTTCTCATGTCTTTTGTTTCGTCCGGTTTGCGTCGATAAATGCCCGGTTTGCGCAGCACCTGACGGCCGTCAGGCGCGTAATTCTACAGACAATATCAGGCGCATAAAGCCTGCTTCTTGCGGGTCCGGGCAACCGCCTGCGAATGCCACGAAATACGTTGTTCAGCATGCCGTGTAACGTCACATTATGTCAGTTAATGAGGTTCGCCGATGCCTGGGGCGATACACCGCCGACGCGACGAGAGCAGGAGGCGTCAATGACCTAATCCTTTTAAAAACAACACCTCGCCCCCATTACAGTTTGGGTGTAGGCTGCAACGAACGACAGCTGCACGTGCAATCAATATGATTTTCTCAGTTGCCAAGCGTTTGCAAGCAGACATGGATGCCGCCACGAGTTACGAAGAGTGGAAGGATGCCGCGATTGCGCATGACAAAGAGACTGGTGTCGCGGAATGGAAAAAATCGGACGAATCGAAACATTTCGATTACGCGTCCATTCGTCAGCGGCTCAGGAAGCTGCGCAGGCTCAGGGCCAAGGGTGACCATGCCGGAATTCTATTCGCGCTTAACGAAGGTATCCACGGCAACATCGCTGGCATGGGGCACGCCCGACTCCATAGCAAAGCAAAATTCGGCACCAAAAAGTTAATTGTTGACTATGTCGACGAAGTAGCCGGGGCACTTGAGCTGCTCGCGAGTGCGGATGCGGACGACATTCCATTTGCTGAACGCCTGGATTTTTTCCGCCGCGCGCAGCACTGTAACGGCTGCTCGGCACTGATGATGAGCGGTGCCGGCACATTGCTATTTTTCCATGTGGGCGTTGCCAAGGCACTTTGGCAACTCAATCTGCTGCCGGGGATTCTGTCCGGCAGCAGTGGCGGCGCGATTGTCGGCAGTCTTGTCAGCACGCACGCCGACAAAGGCCTGGAGAGGATCTTTGAGCCCGAGAATTTGGTACACGAAATCGAAAGGGATGAGGGAATACTCAGGCATCTCTCGGCATTCAAACCGGATATCGCAAAGGCCGAGGACATCCAGGAGGTACTCGAGCGACTGATTCCGGATCTGACATTTCTGGAAGCATTTGAACGCACAGGCCGGCACCTCAATGTCTCAATAGCGGCTGCCGAAAAGCACCAGACATCCCGTTTGCTCAACGCAATCACAACGCCCACTGTTTACGTTCGCGAAGCCGTCATGGCCTCTGCAGCGATTCCCGGATTTTTTCCACCGGTCGCGCTCGCTGCGAAAAATGATCAAGGCAAAAGGCAGGCGTATTTGCCCGCACGGAAATGGGTTGACGGTTCGCTGAGCGACGACTTGCCCACAAAGCGGCTGGCACGTGTCTACGGCGTTAATCACTTTATTGTGAGTCAGGTCAATCCGCACGTGTTTCCGTTCGTGAATGATAGCGAGGGCGAGAAGAGCGTATTGTCGACTGTAAAACACGCTACCAAAGAAACGGCACGGGAGTGGATCAACGCCGGTGCGGCGCTGCTGGAAAAGCCGCTGGCATTGAATCCGGTGGTCGGCCGTTTAACTAACGTGGCATTGGGCATTATCAATCAGGACTATGTTGGCGACATCAATATCCTGCCGGATCAACGGTTCTTCAATCCGCTTAGGTGGCTTGCCCATCGCTCGGTTGAGGAAGTCATCGATCTGATCGCCATGGGCGAAAAAGCCACCTGGCCGAAGATAGAACAAATCCGCGTCCAGACCAAAATCAGTCGCAAGCTCGAGCAAATCCTCGGAGAGTTGGACCACCGACTGCCACGGATAAGCGGCAGCATGAGGCGCCACGCGAGCTGACACAATGACCTCCGCAATCGTGCTGTTGGCAATCGGCCTGCTCGTTGCCGTTCTGATCGCGTATTTTGTCTTTCCCAAACACCTCGCGACGATGTTGTTGCATGGCTTGCGAGGGTTTGCAGGTTTCAAAGCCCGCTCTATTGATATCGCCGGCGTTACCTGGCCCTATCTCGAAGGCGGCCCCAAGTTCGGCGACGTCGTAATTCTCCTGCACGGTTTCGGTGGTGACAAGGATAATTGGCCGCTCTATGCGCGCTTCCTGCGCCGTGCATATCGGGTGATCATCCCGGACCTGCCCGGCTTCGGGGAAAACGCCAAAGATCCCGGCGCTGACTATGGGATGGACGCCCAGGCTGAACGTTTACACAGCTTCGTGCAGGCGATGCGCATCGACAGATTTCACATCGCAGGCAACTCGATGGGTGGTTTTCTCGCCCTCAAGTACGCGCTTGCGCACGCGTCGAATGTTATTACGATCGCACTATTGAACAATGCTGGCGTCCGCAGCCTGAACAAGAGCGAGGTCGAACTGGCCGCCGCTCGTGGCGAGAACGTGCTGGTTGTTTCGACACTCGACGAGTTTGAGACGCTGATGAAGTTTGTGGCATTTAAGCCGATATCCCTGCCCGCGATTATCAAGCGGGAAGTTGGCAAACAGGCAATCGCCCAGAAGGATTTTCTGGAGCCAATCTTCTGGACACTTTTTGAGGACATGGAAATCCGGCCGTTAGACGATCAGCTGCACCAGATTTCTGCCCCGACCCTCATCATATGGGGTCGTCATGACCGGGTGATCGACATCAGTTGTACGACAACAATGCAAGACAAAATTCCAGTCAACCACTGCGTCGTGTTCGAAGACGCAGGGCACGTACCTATGCTGGAATGTCCTGCCGAGTCTGCGTCAGCACACCTCGACTACCTCAACCGGCATCGCGCTGCCTGATCGGTTTCGCTGCACGCTTCAATTCGGCCATCGCTTTCTCTAAACAGGTCACGAAAAGCCGGATATCAGGCATGGCGTCTCGTGTGGACGTAACGGCAAACGTGATCTGCCCGTTATAACTCGGCGTTGCAATAAACAGACCCATGCCTTCGACCAATGGCGCCAGTCCGTAGGTCGCGACTTGTCGGGCACCGTTCATATACAGAGGCACCTGTGGCCCCGGCACATTGGAGATGAACAGGTTGCACATGCGCGCCGCAAGTCCCGCATTAAGCACAAGTCGGCCGGCCATGACCTGCGTAGCAGCCGGCGCGTGTTTGCTGAGATCCGTCATCAGACGAGCGGACACGCCGGCTTTAGTCTGCTTGCTTCGCTGCGTCGCGCGATGTATGTAACGCAAGCGCTCAATCGGATCCTCCACGTCGGTGAAAATGGGTGTGGTCATCGACGTAAGGTTATTGCCCGGACGGTCGCTGTCCACGGCGCCTGTCGGGCGCGCGTTAATCGGTACCCACGCGACCAGAGAGTCGTCGGGTAACTCGTCGTGCCGCGTAAGATACTGACGCAATCCGCCGCTACAAACGGCCAGCACGACATCGTTTATCGTGCTGCCCGGCACGGCCTTACGTATGCCTTTTAGATCTTGCAGAGGAAAAGAAGTCGCGTCGAACATTTTGTGCGGAGACGCCGGGCAATTGAAACGAGTTTCTGGCACACGGTACTTTTCTTCGCCTTTCGATCTCAAGGCACCCTGCGCCAATTTGTACAGACCTGGTGCGGCGCGCATGACGCCGTCAATCATGCCTATTGGTGAACGAATTGTATGCCAGGTTGCACGGACGGCCATATCCAGCAGGCTCGGTTGCGGGTTGCGATTGAGCTTCGCGTTATTGAGCGGCACCGCAGGTGTACCTTTGTTATCGATGTCAGCCATTGCATTGGCAAAACCGATAATCGACGAACCATCGACGGCGGCATGATGAATCTTGGTCGCAAGCGCGTAGCTGCCTTTCGGCAACCAGCCGACATTGTCCAGGCCTTCGACGACGTACATTTCCCACAGGGGTCTGTTCATGTCCAGCGGGCGCGAGTGATAGCGTGCCATATGGATACAGAACTGACGCCAGTCTCCCGGCTCCGGCAAACGGCCGTGCTTAACGTGATACTCGAGGTCGAATTTCTCGTCATCAACCCAGTAGGGAAAGTCGAGTTCGAGTGGCACACGGACAAGCCGGCGCCGAAACAGCGGGCTCATGTGAATGCGGCCTTCGACGTGCGCCAATATTTCCTTGAAACGCACGGCTTTGCCGCCGGGGACTGTCGTCGGATCAAGAATCACGATCGACGTCACGTGCGTCAGGCTGTCGTCCGACTCCATGTAGAGGAACTGAGCGTCCTGCGGACTTAGTTGTTGCATTTGCAGCTACTCCGAACTCAGCGCGGAATCGTTGGTGGGCGAAACCCGCTGCGTTTTTCGCTTCGCTCGCGGTTTCGACTTGGCGGCCGGTCTCTTCTTTGTTATTTCGACGACTTTTGGAGCCTCGTCCTGGTCCAGCGCCTGAAGATACATGTTCCTTACCTCGGTAACGTGGTCTTCGATCTTACTGAGTGACCAGTTGCTGGTATCAACCGGTGGCAAGACCTCGATCTCGACAGTTCCCGGGTGATAGAGGATATCGCCCTTGGGCTGCACATCGCCTGAGTTATGAATCACAATCGGTACGATGGGCACGCCAGCCTGCATCGCCAGGTGGAACGCACCTTTCTTGAACCGTGCAAGCTTGGGCGTGATCGCACGGGTGCCTTCGGGCGACAGGCAAACGGACTTGCCCTCGACACGCATCGCGTCGACAAGCGGCGTCATCGCCTCAATTGCGTTCGCCGTGTTCCTGCGATCGATCAGTACAACACCCGCCGCTTCCATGATGCGTCCGACGATCGGCATGTCCCGAATTTCGCGCTTACCAACACCGGTGATGTCGCGACGTAACAAGCGGGCCACAATGACGAGATCGACGTTGCTCTGGTGATTGAATATGAACACGGCGGGTCGATGTGACCACAGGTGATGTTCGCCTTTGATTTTCAGATGCAGTCCGATTAGTGCGCTCGCCGTGTCCGCAAAAAGCGACACGGAGAAATTCAGCGCTTCGCGTCTGGAGCCCGTCAGTGCCCATATCGGCAAACCGGCGATGAACGATCCGACCAGACTTACCGGCATCATCAGTGAACGAATCCAGTCTGAAATATGCGTTTCACCGCGGCTGCCAAACTTGCGCACGGGCCAGCCACGCCGTTCGGCGATCGCAAGCAGCTTATTGTTTGGATTCAGGGGCCTTGGATTACCGACACGCTCAAGCAGCTGAATATCATCGTCACTGTCAGAATAAAAAAAACTCTGCCCAAGATCGACCCCGAACTGATCAACGAGTGACTCGGCGGCCGTAACCTTGCCCGGGCCGAAACACGTTGGTCGCACAACGGCGCCAGTGAACATCCCTTTCTCGACCTGGAGTCGCGTGCAGAGTACGTGCTCAATATCGAGGTCACGCGCGGCCGGCTCAACCTGGTATGGCGTCGCCGACGAAATGATCGCGACCGTGTGGCCTTTGCGAATATGCGCATGCACCAACGCTCGCGATTCCGGATAGATTGAGCGCGCGATATGCGATTCGAACAACTCCTGACCGAAGGCCGCATAGCTGTCTTCGCGAATGCCGCGCAAGAACTGTGTCGTTGCGAGCATCATGGCCGAGAAACCCATATTGCCCATGCCAAAACTGGCCATCGCCCCGAATAGCTCGACAAGTTCGCGCGGCGACAAGTGGCCACGCCTGATCTGTTCCTCAATGAATGCGAATGCGGAGTAACCGGATATTACGGTCCCGTCGAAGTCGAAGAATGCGCCGATCTGCGGCCCATCGGGCAGCTCCAGGATCTCGGCAACGACGTCTTGATGCGGCAACATGTGATTCCCTCTGTTATGCGGTGATGATACCTCCGTTTGGCCAAAAAATGCTGGCGCCAGTCAGGCCCGCAAGCACTCCAAAAGGACGGATTCTCTCACTCGCCGCTCTCGAGCATCGCAAACAAGGCACGCTCGATCCGGGCACGAAGTTCTTCTTGCGATGCAACCGCCGCCTCCAGGCCCGCCTCACTGTCCCCTGCGGCCGCATGCCCATCACCCAGCAATCGCGGGTCGAGGTGCGCCAGTGCGGCCGATGCTGCTACCTCTGCCTCCGCTACGGCTGTGCCGAGGATCGTCGCTCCAGCGGCGCCGCCTGCTGCGTAAATACCTGGACGGCTCGTTGCGCAGGAGTTATCGGAGTCCGGCCTGGAGACGTAGCCATTATCGGCGAGCTCGCAACCGATCACCTGCGCGAGCCCGTCGAGCCCCGATGCCGGACTGACAATCGAATTCAATACCACCAGGTCGTATTGCTCCTCCGGTATCCGGCTACTGGAAAAGTCCGCATAGGTCACCGTGATCTTGTTGTCTGCCCTGGCTTCGACTTTCTGCAGCAATCCGTAGTTAACCGTCAGGCCCTCGGGAAATCCCTGTAGCAAACTGCCTTGTTCGCCGTTGCCGGGCTGATTCGTCACCAGCAGCGCAATCTTGGTGACATCCTGCGCGATCAGCCGACCAATCTGGCTGGCCACAATGTGTACCGCAAACGGCGTCAGTTCATCGAGTATGAAAAGGATGCTATTCGCATATTCTTCGTCGGAAGGCCTGGCGGCGAAACCGCCGGTCGGCCCGGGCGCCGTGAGCAGCCGTTCCATTTCCGCTGTCGTCACAACATCGGGGTATTCACCATAGCCGCGATGGCTGGCGCCGCTGTCGGTCGCAGTTTCAAACCCTGCTGCAAGAACAACTGCGCCGACCTTTCGTTGGTGCAGGCGCTCCAGCGGCACGTCAAAATGAATGGCATCGTCGTCACACACCTCGGTACATCGATTGCACGGCAAATAGTTGGGGGGCGTATTGAGACAGGCATCAATATCGATGACGAACTCCGGCGGCATCGTCTCCGGGAACGGCGCGTAGATTGCCTTGCGATAACTCAGGCCAGCGTCGTGTTCGTTGGAGCGCACGACGGGACACACGGGGCGGCAGTGATTGCAGAGCGTACAGTCCTCGGTGACGAATCGAGCACGCTCGCGTATGGAGATATCGAAATTGCCTGGTCCGCCCTGGATCTCTTCTAAATTGGCCAACGTGAAAATCTCGATGTTGCTCATTTTGGCCAAGGCGTCGAGTTTCGGTATCGGGACGCCGTCAATGCTGTCGCCGACCGAGGATTTTTGCGTCATCGCCGCGGCCAGCCTGCCGCCCACGATGGCGTCATGCTCGACGACGATGGCACGCACTCCCGCCTCGGCACATGCAATTGCCGCTGTAAGGCCTGCAACGCCGCCACCGACGATAAGGATAGAGTCAGTCATTGCCGGCCTCGACGGCCAGCGTGAAACCGGCATTGAGCGCCTGCATGTCGAGGTCCAGATGGCGTGCGTTGACTGTCGCGCGAATGGCTTCCTCCATCGCATGCAAGCTGACCGCGTTGGTGGCGCCGATCAGATATCCGAGCACGACGATATTAGCGGCTAATTTATTGCCAAGCTCCTCTGCGATCTTTACGGCAGGGAGCCTGACCACGTCGGCATCGTCTGTGCGCGCGTTGACGAGATCGTTTTCGACGATCAACAGCCCACCCGGCGCAAGCTCTTGCCCAAACTTCTCGTATGCCTCCTGAAACAGAACGGCCACAACATGCGGGCGTGTAACAAACGGATAGGCGATCGGGTTATCGCTGATAATGATGTCCGCCCGGGATGCGCCACCACGCGCTTCCGGGCCATAGGTCTGCGTGAATACGGCTTCCTTATCGTCGTACAGCGCGGCCGCATTACCCAACAGGGTGCCAGCCAGCGCGATACCCTGTCCACCCACGCCGCCCAGGCGAATTTCGATACTGTCATTCATCGCTTTAGGCATCGCTGTTGATCATGCATGAAAAGCCGAGCGTTCAATATCGACGAAATTGCCCACCGTGATCGGCTGCTCGTGATCGACGATATCGATATCCAGCTCTTCGAGATTCTGGGCGCCGTTCTCGATGTGACAGCGCTCGCGGTACATTTCGACCTCATCGAGTCCCTCGCCCAGTTTATTGCGCCGCCCGAAGCTGGTGGGACACGGCGAGAGGACTTCCGTGAAACAGAACCCATCCTTGTCCATCGACCGCAATACCGCATCCGTGAACTGGCGGACATGCAGGATCGTCCAGCGCGCAACTAACGAGGCTCCGCAGGCTTTCGCCAGATACGGCAGGTTGAACGGATGCTCGATACTTCCTTGCGGTGCAGTTGTTCCCTTCGCACCGATCGGCGTGGTGGGTCCCACTTGTCCGCCGGTCATACCGTAGTTGAAATTGTTGATGCAGATGACATTCAGATTGACGTTGCGCCGCGCGGCGTGAATGAAATGATTGCCGCCTATCGCCATGAGGTCGCCATCGCCACTGATAACCGTGACTTTCAATTCGGGATTGTGGACCGCGATGCCCAGTGCGAAGGGTAGCGCGCGACCGTGCGTCGAGTGATACGAGTCGACATTGACATAGCCGGCCGCCCGCCCGCTGCAGCCAATGCCGGACACGCAAACATGCCGGTCCGGATCGACGCCGGATTCACTGACCGCACGCACGTAGCCGTGAATTACCGTGCCGATGCCACATCCGCCGCACAGGATATGAGGTAGACGGTCGGCGCGCATCAGGTGATCGAACGGATGTACGACGGCGAAATCGTCTTGTTGGGGTGTGCTCATGACCTGATTATCTCCAGTATCGCGTTGGGAGTAGGCATCGCGCCACCGGCGTGATTCAGACCTATTGTTGGCAGCTGCGTCAGGCGTTCGACTTCGCGCCGCAGCTGGCCGAGGTTGATCTCCGGGACGATGAATCTCTTTATTTTGCCGATCTCCAGGAGTCGCCGCACGCGTTCTTCGGGAAACGGCCAGATCGTTTTTGGCCGCAGCAAACCGCAGCGTAAACCCTCGGCCCGTGCCTGATCGACAGCCGCGCTGGCCGACCGCGCCGTACAGCCGTATGCAATGACGACGCATTCCGCATCGTCGACATGCTGTTCGTCGAAATCCACGATATCCAGTGCGTTGAGACGGACCTTGTCCACGAGCCTGTTTACCAGCTTGTCGTGTGTTTCCGGCGTCAGTTCAGGATAACCGCGTTCGTCGTGCGTGAGTCCGGTCATATGGACCTTGTAGCCCTCACCCGCGTGTGCGATCGGCGGTACCAGGTCTTCATCTGGCGCGTAAGACAGGAAGATCCCCTCTTCGGGTTTCGTCCGCGGTCGTTTGCGCGGCACATGGGGAATCTCGTTCGCCGCGGGGATTTCCACTCGCTCGGCCATATGTCCGACGACCTCATCCATCAGGATAAAGACCGGGATCCTGTAGCGGTCAGCCGTATTGAAAGCATCTATTGTCTGGTCGAAACATTCCTGCGGTGACGAAGGGCAGTAGGCGACGATGCCGTAGTCGCCGTGCGAGCCCCAGCGAGCCTGCAGGATATCGGACTGCCCCACCATGGTTGGCAAGCCCGTGGACGGGGACGCGCGCTGTACGTTGACGATCACACACGGGATTTCCATCATCGCTGCCAGACCGATGTTCTCCATCATCAGGCTGAAGCCAGGACCGGAGGTCGCCGTGAAGCTTCGCGCGCCCGCGGCAGAAGCACCGATAATGGCGGCGATGCTGCCCAACTCGTCTTCCATCTGCACAAATCGGCCGCCAACCGCCGGTAGCCTGCTCGCGAGGTGTTCCGCGACTTCCGTCGATGGCGTAATGGGGTAGCCGGCGAAGAAATCGAGGCCGGCAGCCAGGGCACCTTCGGCGCAGGCATGATCGCCCAACATGAATCGCCTGCCCGTTAAAACACGTTGCGCCGCCTCTGGTGCGACTGTCTTTGCTGCTGTTTCCGGCGGCATCGCCTAGCTCCCCTGTGCTTCGTCGCTGGCGTCGGTGGTATGAATGGCCAGTTCGGGACAGATCAGATCGCAGAACTTGCACAGCACACACGCCTCGGCCTTGCCCTCTGCGATCATTGGATAGTGATAACCCTTCGCATTGGTCTCCTCGGTGTAAACCAGCACGTCTTCCGGGCAATAGACGATGCAGTAGCTGCATTCCTTGCAGCGCTCGGCGACGATATGCACCTCACCCCGAGGCACATCGGCCTGGGCAAGGTCCATCGGTTTTCGCGCGACGCTATCGGCCGAATTCATTGCCTCAACTCCTGAACTGCGGGGCCCCAGCGACATGCAGAGACGCAAGGGGCCTACTTGCGGTCATCGTATACCATTCATCGCCGCCTGCCGGGATCGCGGAATGTGCGTACGTGTGGTGATTGCCACGACCGCATTCCACGATTAAGGTTGCGTGATGGACCAAAAAACGCAAGTCGGCGCCCATATTGCAGGACACCGCAAGAAATTGCGTGACGTGCTAGCGAAAATAACGATTTACTACGCTGGCCTCGCGGCATTGCTCGTCCTCACGGTTGCGGTATTTCCGGGCTTTGTCGACGAACTCCCCCTGGGCGGCGTCGGCGATATCGCCTATTACGGCAGTTCCAGCGCGCTCGACCTCGAAGAAGCTTTCCTGAGCGCCGATGACGAGGAACTCGAAGACATAGTGACCGAAACCCAGCGGGCACAACTGGCCCGTCCACCTGCCTGGCTGCGCGGAGCACTGGCGCTATTCTACGCGATGCTATCAACATTGGTTTTAATGCTGCCGGTTTCCTGGGTCTACAAAGCCATTCACGCCGACAGTGTCTACGATCACTCGATCGACACGACGGCACTGGTATTGCCGGCCGTGGTGGCTGGCATCGTCACTGTCGTGCAACACAGTCTGGCCCTGGCGTTTAGCCTTGCCGGGATTGTGGCTGGCGTTCGTTTTCGCAGGGCACTCAGCGATACCTTCGACACCCTGTTCATTCTCGCATCGATAGGCGTCGGCATCGCTGCCGGCATCAAGTCGATCGAGATTGCGGTTGTACTGACGGTGTTTTTCAACTACGCGGCGGTGCTGGTCTGCGCATTTGGCGATGGTCTGGAGTCGCAATATCTCGTACGACGAAAAATCCTCCGCAGAGGCGAAAAAGCTGCCAAAGCGCTCGAGCAGCAGGCGAAGTCCGATCCGATCGATCCTAGGTCGGGTCTGTAGACGACTCGAGCATCTGCTCCATCAGGCCCCTGCCCCTGCAACGACCAACGATTTCACGCTGTATGCGTTTCGGGCTGTCCAGGATGTCGAAGAAGTCTTTAATGTAGTCCACTGACTTCGATTTGTTCCTGGCATCGAGCTCTGCTGAGTTTTCGTACAACGCGAGAATTTCATCCCGTTTCGACTGCACATGCGCTATCGCCTCAGCCAGAATCTCGTCCGGCTGACAAAGCCCGTTAAAGTAGCGCTGCCGCACATCGTTAATCGGCAGCTGGCTGGGCGGCGCCGCGTAACCAGTGTTTACCATCCCGGACATGTCGAAATCGAAAGGGACTGGAACACGCGCGCTGTCGACATCCTCCGTCCCCAGAACCAGAACGTTGTGGCAGCAATCCTGGTCGCGTGACCCTTTTATTACCGAGAAATCGTTATTGGCGATCAACAGCTGGAACAGCTGCACCAACGCGGTCTGTGGATGATCCAGGCGAGCGTACTTGAGGGACGGCAGGTGCAGCCTGTCCAATCTCAGCCGTTTTGCCACATCGGCATCAGCCTCGATGACAAATACGAGATCTGTCCAGGACTCCAACTTCTCGTCGCTATCAACATAACTGAGTCGCACCAACCTTGTCTTAAAACTGTGATCAGTGATGATTTCGAACGTTCGATACGCCAGGTATTCGAGGATGACATATTGCTGATATCTTCCGCTGTCCTTGCACGGAGCGACTACTTTTAACTTGTTCTGGCCTGCAAAAAGAGTTCCTTTGACCTGGGACTTCTTGAAATTCAGTTGCAGCGGCGGCAATTCGCAGTACTCGCGACGAAAGTGCCCGCGCGTACGTATGGACACCTCCAGTCTCTTTGTCTGGCCGTCGTTGTCGATATAAGTCCACTGACCCGGATGGTAGAGGCGTACATCCTGATGCCGCTGCCCGTATGTCTGCGTGATCGGCGCTGTCAGGACGGCTTTCAAGGGCGCATCGTTCTGAAACAGCCGCTGCTCTTTGGCAGCGCTCGTGCCGCCAGCCAGCGTAAGCGCCAGCAATGCTACGCAGGAAAAGATGTGGTTCATAGTCAGGGGCTGCTCATTTAAGACCGTGTATCTTCACTTTTACGTACCACGGCCCGATTTGTTATACGAACTTACCGAGAGCGCCGTACTGATCAACGAAATTTGAGTAGCAGCGCGAATAGCAGTGCGACGACGGCCATACACATCACGATCACAGCGCCCGCTGGCAGATCGGCACGTAACGTCAGAATCAGGCCGAGCATACAGCCGGCGATACCAACGGCGTAACCGCTCGCAATCCTGACTCCCCGCCGCTCTATTCGCCGTGTTGCGAGTGCCGGGATGATAAGGCATGCGAATACCATGTAGATGCCGACAAGTTGTACCGATACCGTTACGGCAAACGCGAAAATGGCGTAAAACCCAAAATGCTGCAGTCGGTCACGTATCCGGTACCAGGCCATCAAGACCAATGCACAAACGACTGCGGCAGGAAGCAGCTGCTCGTAGTTCACCCACAAGATTTGTCCGACCAGCAACTCTTTAAGATGTTCGCCGCCATGCGGATTGCCGGCCAGCAGCAAAATTCCGACCGTAGCTGCGAGCACGAAGGCCACACCGATCAGGGCTTCCTGAATCTCGGGATAGCGCTTGTCGGTCAAATGCAAAATGAAAGCCGCCAGCATTGCGGCTGTCACGGCCGCAAATTGCACCATCCACCCTTCTGCCTCCCATCCCATTGTATCGGCGGCAATGACGCCGAGTCCGGCGACTTGTGCAATAGCCAAATCGATGAAGATAATGCCGCGGCGCAGCACTTCTGTGCCCAGTGGCACGTGCGTACTCAGCACCAGCAGACAGGCGAAGAACGCAGGAACGATGATGTTGATTTCCGAGGCGGTCACTGAGCCAGCTCCCGCAGAATGGCAATTGATTCTTCGAACAAAGCAAACAGATCGCTGACATTGTCTGCACCACCGATGGTATACGGCAACTTGACTTCCGGAATTTTAAGTTGTGTCGATAACCACTTCGACGGTCTTTCGTTTGCATACGGTGTTCGAATGACAGCCGCTGGCGGATTCGACGAAAGCTGCTCGAGCAATGTGGCAAGTTGCGCCCCACTCGCGGGTATGCCCGGTTTCGGTTCGAGTGTCGCGACGATATTCAGATCAAGCCACGCCGCGAAATAGCTGAAGCTGCGATGATTCGACGCCAGGCGGATGCCGGCAAGATCCGCCGAGTTTTGCTCCCAGACGTCAATTGATTCATTCCAACGACTTTGAAAATCGGCGAGCCGCGAATCATAGTACGCAGCGTTCGCGGGATCTATTTCGCGAAGCCGGTCGCCGAGAGCAATACCAATACGGCGGATATTTCTCGGGTCAAGATGTACGTGTGGATTGCCCTGCGGATGAATATCGCCTTGCGATCGATCGATGATCTTTGGCACTTCGAGCTTACGCACATAGTCCGCCGCCATGAAGTGGCCCGGATTACCAGCCTGAATGCTTGAGTTGCCGGCACGTCGCAGCAGTAGCGGCAGCCAGCCTATTTCCAGATCCGCACCAGTGCAAATCACCATATTTGCGCGGCGAATCGCAGCGATCAGGCTTGGTTTCGCCTGCAGGCGATGTGGGTCCTGAAACGCCGTTGTTGCAACAGTGACATTCGCTTTGTCGCCTGCCAGTTCCGTCGCCAGCGAACCCCACTCAGGCTCACAGGCAAAGATGTCGATTGCGCTGGCCGATACCGGCGTAACAATCAACAAGATTAGCGTTGCTACCGATTTCATGCGGAATCCTCTAGAAAGCGTGGGCACCGTGGGCACCGAGACTCATGATGTACTGCAACAACCACTGCTGACCGGTATCGGCAAGCACCTGGTCATTCGTGTATTGCAGACGCAATCGGCTGAACTCGCTCGGCGACCAGTCAAGCATCAGGCTGTCGCGGCTCGAACTGCGCCCAGGGTCCTCCAGTTGTGTGCCGACGAGTAACGGTCCGTTATCCGCATCGACAACATCGTGCCGCAATCCGAGCCGCCACCGGGGCGTAAATTGCCATACCCCCTGCAAATACCAACCCGTCTGATCACCGTCGTACACCAAACCGTCAAAAACACCGGATTCCGAGCGGCTGAAGTACTCGCCTTGCAGCTTGAGATTTCGTTGCACTGAATTCCCATGCGGCGCCCACTTCCAGACAAAGTCGGCTACCGCCAGCTCACTATCGCCGCTAAACGTCGCGGTATCGCCGCGCTCAAGCGCATCGGCACTCAGCCACGAGATACCGAGTTGCCAACTGTGGCTCACGCCGACGTCACCACCGAGTTTGGCGAATAACGTATATGCTCCGGGCGAGGAATCAGCTTCACCGGCGGCCGGAAAGCCGCTGCCCCAGTTCAGCTCGGCACCTAACTCGAACAAGAGTGGAGTTGGTGCGATCCAGCGGGCTTGCAGTCCATCGACAACGTATTGACCGCCGAAAAACGCCTGATACGGTAGCGGTCGATCAGCGAAATCGTCCGTGTGCCGATGAAAGCCGTTGATGTAGCCTGTCGCCGAGAACAAGCGGCCGCCGGTCACGGTAATTCCCGCGGGTAGTCCGGCGGTTTGCAGCCAGGCCTCCTCCAGCTCGACTTCAACCTCACCCTCTTCGTCAGCAATTGCGAACGTCAGGTTGCCGAAAAACCTGTCATCAACGTTCGCCTTTAGATTGATTTCGGCCTCGCCGAGCGCGAAACCGGATTCGCCTGTACCGATTTCTCCAGCCGGCTGGAATCCCGGAATTTCCTCCCACGCCTCGTCGACGCTCCCATAACGACCGGAGAGCACCGCGCCAAGCGCTGGATTAAATGTGTTCGCCGCGGAAGTACTAGACGACTGGTCAATCGCGGTCTGCTCGGCAATCTCGAATGCTTCGCTTGCGTCGCGTTTTGCGCCGCTCGCCAGTTGCTCAGCACTGGCGAGCCTGGTTTCCAGATCGCTTATCCGATCTTCATAATCGCGCCGCGTCTCCATCAGCAGAGCCCGAAGCTCTGCGACTTCAACTGCGAGATTTTCTGCGTATGCAACTGGCGCGTAGGCGCCAACGATGAATAGTAAGGCGATTACGGACTTGAATTTCATTGTCATTTACTCTGTTCTGCTGCCGGCAAGTGAAGTTCTCTCCAGCTGCCGTCGTGCGACGAGGACCACCTAGCCCGCGCCAGTGATGCAATCCGTTGCTTGGTCGTTCAGAAAAACGTCAGAGTGACTGCGGGGGACCGCGTTGTCGAACTGTCAGCGCGCAATTTGAATTGCCTGGCATATACGGGCCAACGTCGTGACCAGAGATAAATCGTTTGATGTCCTGCACGACACCGGTGTCAATGCAGCCAGCAGCAATTTGACTGGCCGTTGCGCAAGATGCACAAGTCGTATCTTGCGCTATGCCCAATTCGTGCTCGTAAGAATGCGCGATCGCACCGGTCTGCGCCGTGATCAGCAAGAAGATCAGCGCTGCATTGGCGAACGGCCACGCATTTCCGAAAAGCCTGCGCATGCGTGAAACTATATCCCGAAGAACCTCAAAACCAAAGTATCGGACCTCGAAGCCGCCCTTTGGTGTCGCGTATCTCGGGGTTATTGCGCCAGCTCCGCGGCGGCCACAGCGAGATCCTGCTCCGTGTCAACGCCTGCCCCGGGCCGATTCGATGGCACGGCCACTCGAATCGTCATGCCGAGCGACAGCGCGCGCAATTGCTCAAGTTGTTCGCATACTTCGAGTCGCGACGGCTCCGCGGCGACGAGTCGTCGCAACACCCCGCATCGATAAGCGTAGATGCCATGATGATGCAAAGCTGCACACCGCGCCTCGGATTGTCGTTCGCTGTCTCTTGGGTAGGGAATCGCCGTACGGCTGAAATAGATTGCGTTGCTGTTATCGTCAACAATGACTTTGACAACATTCGGGTTCTCGAAATCCTGCTGTGATGCGATCGGCGATGCAAGCGTCGCGATATCCGCTGTACTGTCATCAAGCGATGCGGCGCATTGGTTTATCAGTGCCGCGGGCATCGTGGGTTCGTCACCCTGGAGATTTACGACGATTTTATCGTCACCCCAATCCAACAGATCGCAGACCTCGGCGATACGCTCGGTGCCGGATCGGTGCTGATTGCCCGTCATGCAAACGCGTGCGCCAAATCCTTCAGCAGCCTCGGCAATGCGCTCATCATCGGTGGCAATAACAACTTCACTCGCATTGCTCTCGGTGCCGCGCTCAAACACGTGCTCGAGCATGGGCTTGCCGTTGATCTCGCGCAGCGGCTTTCCCGGCAAGCGAATTGACGCATAGCGTGACGGTACGACGACGACAAAATCGCTCATTGAATTTCCAGTTCGCTACGTAAGCGTGACTCGATCTGCTCCAGCCAGGGCCCCGCCACAACAGGATCGATTTTCATTTCTACCGGCACGGTCCAGTACTTGTCCGAAGTCGTACCTTTGAGTTTGACAGCATCTTTTTCCGTCATCAGTATCTCGAAGTCGTCACCAAAACTCAGATCCCTGACGTCGAGCTTCGCATGATCGCGTAATGCATGTTCAATAACCTGAATTCCGTGCGTGCGCAGCAAATCGAAAAACCGCACTGGATTGCCGATCGCCGCAACGCCATGTACGGTGGTGCCGGCGAAGCGCGCAATCGGCCGCGTCAGCGAACCATTGAGTCGAGTGACCTCCTCGGCAATCAATTCGAATTCAATCGCATTCTGCTCAACCACCGTCAGTTCCGCGCTTTTTTCGCTCGTTCGCCCATTGATCAGCACCTGATCCACTTGACCGAGACGATCGATCGTTTCCCGCAGCGGACCGGCCGGCAGTAATAAGCGATTGCCCAGTCCACGCGACCCGTCGATCACACAGATCTCGTAGCTCCGCTCCAGCCGATAATGCTGCAGCCCGTCGTCCGCAATGATCACGTTCACGCCGTCGTCGACGAGCATTTGCGCCGCCCTGGAACGATCGGCATCAACGACAACGGGACATCCGGTTTTCTTTGCCAGCAGAACCGGCTCGTCACCAACGACGTTGGGATCGCTGGCCGAATCCACGCGCATCGACGTGGTTGACCTGCTTCCACCGTAGCCGCGACTGACGATGCCGGGCGAGAATCCCCGCTCCCGAAATTCGCGGGACAGCCAAATCGTAACCGGCGTCTTGCCGGTGCCCCCCGCCGTGATATTCCCGACCACGACGACCGGTACGGTAGCGCGATAGCGGCCGAGCAACCCGAAACGGAACATGCAGCGCCGCAACGTAATCAGAAGCCAATATAAACCGCTGAGCGGAAGTAACATCTGATAGGACGACGCCCCTTCGTACCACACGCGATGCAACCATTTGTACATTGTGCCCGCCACTACTCCTCGGTGAACTGCATATGGTAAAGAGCCGCATACTGGCCGTCCCGCGCAAGCAACTCCTGGTGAGAGCCGGCTTCAACAATACGACCACTGTCCAAAACGATAATGTGATCGGCGCGTTCGACCGTCGATAAGCGGTGTGCAATGACGAGTGTTGTTCGGTTTTTCATCAATTCGTTCAATGCCTCCTGAATACGGCGCTCGGATCGTGTATCAAGAGATGATGTCGCCTCGTCGAGAATCAATACGGGTGCGTTTTTCAGGAGCGCACGACCGATCGCAATGCGTTGCCGCTGTCCACCCGACAGCAACACGCCTCGATCGCCAACCATGGTCTCGAGGCCGTCCGGCATATCGTTCGTAAAATCGAGCACGTGCGCCGCTTCCGCAGCTTGCATCAGTTCTTCTGTTGAATGCTGTCGCAGTTCGCCGTAGGCGAGATTATTTGCGATCGTGTCATCGAACAGAATGACATCCTGACTAACGAGACTGATGTTGTCGCGCAAGCTCTTCAGCGTGTAGTCACGAATTGGTTTGCCATCAAGCAGGATCTCACCGTCGTCAACGTCGTAGAAGCGTGGCAACAAGCCGACGAGCGTCGATTTGCCGCCGCCTGACTGGCCGACAATTGCCAGTGTATGTCCGGGTTCCACAGTAACCGAAATATCTTCGAGCACCGTTTCGGTGTCATGCCCATAGGAAAAACTGACGTTACGAAACTCGACAATTCCTCTAGCGCGGCCGATCGTTTCAGTACCAGTGTCGATTTCCTCCGGTTCATCCATCACCGAGAACAGGCTGTCGGCTGCGGCAACGCCGCGTTGCAATGTCGCGTTGACGTTGGTGATGCGCCTCACCGGCTGCAGCATTAGCATCATTGCGCTGAAAAACGAGATGAACTCGCCCGGACTCAGATTGCCTGCAACCGATTCCCGACCCGCCATATAAATCACGCCGGCCATGCCCAATCCGAAAATTGATTGCGTAACGGCAACCCCCATCGAGCGCACCCGAATCAGTTTCAGGTTCTGGCCCTTGTTGCGTTCATCGACTTCATCGAGGCGATCTTTCTCGTACTCGTAGCCACCGAAAATCTTTACGACACGATTGCCTGTGACGATTTCCTCGGTAACCTGGGTGACTTCGCCAACTGAGTCCTGGATGCGGCCGCTGTAGCGACGAAACGCGATACCCATAACACGTACGAGCAACGCGATGATGGGGATCAGAATGGCGACAAACTGTGTCAGTTTCGGACTCTGTAACAGCATGACGGAAAATGCGGCGATGACGGTCAGGACGTCGCGTACGGCAATTGTGACAACGTTGGTCACAGATTCGGCGACCATTTCGACGTTATAGGTCAGGCGCGACAATAGTGGTCCGGTGCTGTGCGATTCGAAGAAGCGGGCGGGCAGCGTGAGGAATTTGCGAAATACGTCGCGACGCAACGAGCTGATTACATTGCGGCCGATCCAGCCCAGTGACAGCTCTGTGGCGAACCCCGAAACGCCGCGTGCAACAAAAATCGCGATAAATGCGATCGGCATCCAGCGTACGGTTTCGAGATTCTGCGCGACGAGTGCTTCGTCCATCAACGGCTCGAGCAGATACACCAGACTCGCCTCGATGAGCGCCGTCGACGCCATTCCAACCACCGCGACCACTGCGACCAGCTTGTAAGGCACGACATAGCGCCACAGTCGTCGATAGATGATGCGGGCTCTGGGATCGATTCGATTAGTCACGGTATTGCACGACCTCAGCCGATCCTACTCGGACGCCGGATCGTTGACCGTCGCAATGCTGATCTTCTTGAATCCGAGCCGACCGGCCACATCCATGGCTGTTACAACGTCCTGGTGTTTGGCGTTAGCGTCTGCACTTATCGTCAGCGGCAGCGTATTGTTGCCGCCCGAAATCTTTTGCAGGGCGTTACGTATCGTCTCCACGCGGCTATTGATGAGTTCGCGACCATTGACAAGGAAGGTGCCCGTCTCGGTGATCATGATGTCGATCTGCTGCGGCACTTCCTCGACGATCGCTGCACTATCGGCCTGCGGCAAGCTGATAGAGATCTGCGATTGCTTGACGAAGCTCGTCGACACCATAAAAAATATCAGCAACAACAACACGACATCGATCAGCGACGTCAGATTAACCTCAGGCTGAGTCCTGGGCCGCAGGCTGAGTCTCATCCGTTACCCTTTTCCTGACGCCGGTGCAGTGCCTCGACGAGCTTGATCGCTTCCTTTTCCATATCGACGACCAGTGTATCGACTCGATTGCGGTAATACCGAAAACCGATCAAAGCAGGAATAGCGACGGTAAGGCCGGCCGCCGTCGTTATCAGCGCTTCTGCGATGCCGCCCGCAAGCACCGTTGGATTGCCGACACCGTGTGTCGTAATCGCCGTAAAGACCTTGACCATGCCGATTACCGTGCCAAGAAGCCCCAGCAATGGTGACACCGCGGCGATGGTGCCGAGCGTTTCGAGGTAGCGCTCGAGTTCATGCACGACGTGTCGGCCCGTGTCCTCGATGCTGTCCTTCATTACCGTGCGTTCGCGATCGCGATTGATCAGCCCGGCCGCGAGGATCTGTCCGAGCGCCGACCCCTGATGCAGGCTCTGAATCTGCTTCTGATCGAGCTGGTCTTTCTTGACCCAGCCCCACACCTTGCTGGTCAGGTCTTCGGGGATGACGCGCTTTTGCCGCAGCGTCCAGAATCGCTCGAGAATGATCCCCATTGCGATGATTGCGCAGAGGATGATGGGCGCCATCAACCAGCCGCCAGATTTAACTATCTCAACCATACAACCCGACTCAGAGGAAAAATGGAATATACAGTTTATTCATGCCAGATTCGACGCTGCTGGGTCCGGTGTTGGACCAGCGACACCACTCCGCCCTCCTCGCACAGGCGCATACCGATTGCGCCCGACGTGGATGTCACAAGTACTTGCGCCCCTGCTGCGTGCCAGCGCTCAACCACATCGTCCTTGGGGAACCCCCAGCGGTTGCCGTAGCTGGCTGAGACAATCGCCACCGATGGGCGTAACGCGTGCACGAAAGGCAGACTGGATGACGTTCGGCTGCCGTGATGCGGAACGATGACCGCGTCGACGTCGCGGACGGCGCCGCTGCGAACGAGTTCATTTTCGACCGGCCGCTCGATGTCACCGGTGAGCAGTGCGCGGCGATCGCCCGTTTGAATCATGAGCACGCAGGATGCGTCGTTGCCGTCGTGCTGCACGGGCGCCGCCGGGTGGACGAAGTAAAACTCCACGCCGTCATAACGCCACCTTTCGCCTGCGAGACAACGAACTGCAGACGACACCAGGCCGGCCAAAGGCTCTCCAACGCGCATGTCGAGGACCTCGACATTGGCAACAATAGCCGCAATGCCCCCGGCGTGATCGAGATCTGCGTGCGAGACAACAAGCTTGTCAACGCGATCGATGCCGCGGTTGGCAAGGAACGGCAGGACAACAGTTGCCGCGGCACTGCCGCCGCTGCGAAATGCCGGGCCTGCGTCGTAGACCACAACATGCTTGCGGGTCGTGACAACGATTGAAAGGCCCTGACCGACATCGAGCGTGTCGATATCGGCACATCCTGCAGGGGGTCGCGGCGGCTGATACAGCACGAGCGCCACCACTGCGACGAACGCGACGGTCCGCCCTGGCCACCCCGGCGGGAAGACGACCCAGGCCAGCGGCATGACAAGGTACAACCATGCCCGGTGTGAGATTTCGGTAGTCGTGAGGCTCGCCCACGGCAGATCGGCCACCGCGACTATCAAGGATTCTATGATCTTCAAGCTGAACGCCGCGGCCAGCAATGCGCGATCACCTGCGGCCTGAAGAGCACCGTCAAGCAACAGACCTGCAAGCGTGAAAGGTACGGTAACAAAACTGAAGATCGGCACGGCGATCAGGTTTACGAGCGGTGCTGCAAAGGCAATACGACTGAATAGCAGCACGGTTAGCGGTAGCAAGCCAAGCAACAACGCCAGTTGCACGGCGCCGAGTTGCCGAATCGCAGTGAGCGGCCGCAGCATTCGGCGTCTGTCGTTTCGTCCCGGATATCGTCGCGCGAGCCAGATGAGTATAAGCACCGCGGAGAACGAGAGCTTAAAACCGGGCGTCATCGTAGCAAGGGGTGACAACAGGACGACGACCACGCAGGCCGTCGCGATAATGCTCAATGGCCGCACTTGTCGCCCGGCGAGCACAGCGGTCGCCAGCAGGGCTATCATCAGACTCGCCCTTTGCGCCGGAATCCCGAGACCCGAGAACACTTCGTAACATGCAGCGACGAAAAGAGCGGACATCGTTGCAGCTAGATGCTGGTTGCGACGCCACCGCGATAAGCCGCCGAGAATGGCTGCAAGGAAATAGCCGCCCGCCGCCGCCATTCCCACATGCAGGCCGGAGATCGCCATGAGGTGACTCGTGCCTGTGCGTGCATATCGCTGCCACTGCTGCGGTGTGACGAGGTGTCTTGCGCCGACTGATATCGCAGCAAGAACGGCGGCATGTTCAGTTTCAGGAATGAGTCGTATCACGCGGTTAACAACGTGCAGCCGCACTCTCTCCGTCATGTGCAATTCGCCTGAGCGCAATAGCTGATTACGGCGACCATCGACGACGTAGCCAATGGCGCCAATCCGTTCACGCAGTAGCCACGCCTCGTAGTCGAAACCACCCGGGTTAATGCTGCCGCGCGGTCGGCGCAGCCGCAGCTCGAATTGCCAGATGTCACCAAAGCGAACTGGCACGGGCGGCTTGTACCAGCTCACCCGTATGCGCCGCGGCAGGCGTGTATTACCGATGGTCTCGGCCACAAGACTGACATTTGTCAGGTTGGATTTCGGAAAATCGACGATCCTGACCTGCGTGACGATGCTGTCGCCAACAAATTGCGGTGCAATTCGCGAGTTAAAGATCTCGAGTGCGGCCAGCGTAAATATCGCCACGCCTGCAATGAGGAGCAACACGAGTCGGGTCTTTCCCACAACCAGAGCAACAAATAATGCAACCATTGCGGTCGCAATCAGGTCGGAATCAAAGTCAAAGCTGCTAAGCTGCAGCGCGTAAACGCCTGCCAGAAGGAACAGGCAGGCTCGAATCATCACGGTCCCTCTGTATTTAGTCCATCAACCTCTATCGAAATGGAACGAGCCAAGAATGCCAAGGCGGTTTTTTAGGAAGTTTGGGTTCAAACGCCATGAAGTGAGCCGCAAGTGGTTCATGTCACCGTTTCAACACCTGCTTCATGATCAGCGATTGTGGGGTATTCGTCGCAAAACGATTGTACCGGCGTTCTCACTGGGCCTGTTCATCGCATTCTTGCCGGTTCCGATACATTTTGTGCTCGCAGCGCTCGCCGCCCTCGCACTGCGCATCAATATACCGGTGGCTACATTGACGACATTCGTCGTGAATCCGCTGACGGTCGGCCCACTGTTTTATTCTGCGTACCGGCTTGGTGCATTTCTGCTTTCGATCGAGCCGGGACCGTTCAGTGTTGAACTTTCCATCGACTGGGTGACGACCGTATTCACATCCATTTGGCAGCCGTTACTGCTCGGCTGCTTGCTGATCGGTTCGACTGCCGCACTGATCGGCTATGTGACGCTTGATGCGTTGTGGCGATACTCGGTCCACGATTACAAGACGAAAAAGCGCAATCAGCGCTCGTAGGGCCTTAGCCGGCCATTCTCCAGCACCAGCATCCTGTCCATACGCGCCGCGATCGAATGATCGTGCGTGACGATTACCAGGCTGGTTTGTAACTCCTGATTGAGTTCGAGCATCAAGTTCAGCACATGTTCGCCGTTGCCGGCGTCGAGGTTGCCGGTCGGTTCGTCGGCCAGCACGAGTTGCGGGCGAGTGATCAGCGCGCGAGCAACGGCGGCCCGTTGTCTTTCGCCGCCTGAGAGCTCCCCCGGCTTATGAGTAAGCCGTTCGCCAAGTCCCACACGTGCCAGCAGGTCCCTCGCTTTGTCGAGCGCTGCCGGTTTCGATTCGCGCCGAATCAGCAACGGCATTGCGACGTTTTCTTCGGCGCTGAATTCGGGCAACAGGTGGTGAAACTGATAGACGAATCCGATGTAACGATTACGCAGCTCACCTTTCGATAATTCGTTGCTGCCGTGCATCGCCCGGCCATCGACGAACACCTCGCCTTCGTCCGGATCATCCAGACCACCCATGATCTGCAGGAGTGTCGTTTTACCGGATCCCGATACGCCGATAATGGCAACGCGTTCTGCCGCACGCACTTCGAGGTCGACACCACTCAATACTTCGAGTACCGAGTCGCCCTCGCTGAATCGGCGCACTACCCCGCGACATTGCAAGACCATGCGTTCCTGATCAGTCATATCGCAATGCCTCTGCAGGTGCTGTTCGTGCGGCAACCCAAGCCGGGTAAACAGTGGATACCAAACTCAGTACCAACGCGATCGATGCAATCACCGCCACGTCCGCCACACGAAGTTCGGCCGGAAGATCACTGATGAAATACACATCGGCCGCAAGAAACTTGATGCCGAACGCGGCTTCGAGGCTCACCACAATCGTCTCCAGGTTCAAGGCGAGCAGAATACCAAACACAATACCGGCAACGGTACCGACGATGCCAATCACGCTACCCTGCGTAACAAAAATCTTAAGGATGCTGGCTGGACGCGCACCGATAGTTCTCAGTATCGCGATGTCCGCCTGTTTGTCCTTGACCACCATGACAAGCGTCGACACGATGTTAAACGCCGCAACCGCGATAACGAGTAACAGGATGACAAACAGAATCGACTTGGTTATCTGAATCGAGCGGAAGAAATTGACATGGCGCCGCGTCCAATCGCTTACAAGCACGACTTCGCCGTGCTCGAGTGCAACCTCGCGAACGATTGCAGATGCTTCGAAGATTTCTGTAACGGCAAGACGGACGCCGGTCACAGCATCTTTCTTACGGTACAGTTTTTGTGCATCTGCAAGATTAATGAACCCCAGCCGGCGATCGAATTCGTACATACCAACACGGTACAAGCCACTGACGGTAAAGCGCTTGGTACGTGGCACAACCCCAGCGGGTGTCACGATTCCTTCTGCAAGCGTCACGGTTACTTTGTCGCCGATACCAACCTGGAGTGCATCGGCAAGCTCAACACCCAGAACGACGTTAAACGCGCCCGCCCGCAAACTGCCAAGTTCGCCTTGCAGCATCGTACTACCGACGCCCGAGACCGCGTCTTCGGCGGCCGGATCGATACCGCGAAGCCCGGCGCCACTCAATTGCTCACCGAACACGAGCAATGCCTGACCATCGATAAATGGCGCCGCTGCCCTGACTCGCGAGTTGTCCACGGCGACCGCCGACAGCGCTTCCCAATCGCTCATGCTGCCGTCGATGTCCTCGATACTTGCGTGCGCCGTCATGGCAAGCAGGCGATCCTGCAGCTCACGCTCGAAACCGTTCACTACCGAAAGCACGAGGATCAGGACCGAGACGGCTATCGCAATGCCGAGCATCGAAATTGCGGAAATCAGGGACACGAATCGATTGCTGCTGCGCGAGCGCACATAGCGATTGCCGATCCAGAATTCGAAATGTCGACTCATTTGTCTACTCGTAGCGCAATGCAACGGCTGGCTTGACCAGCGCAGCTCTTCGAGCCGGATAGAGCGTCGCCAGTGACGTCAGCACAAACGCCGAGATCGCGATCGTAACGACGTCTGCTGTTTCGAGTTCGGAGGGAATCCGGGTCACGTAGTAAACGTCGCCCGGCATGATCTGAAAGCCGAGCATTTGCTCGAGAACCGGAACGATAACCGGCACATTGATCGCAACAACGACGCCGAGAAGAACACCGATAAAAACTCCGGCCCAGCCGATTACCGCACCTTGCACGAAAAAGACACGCACCACGCCGCCTGATTTCATGCCCAGCGTGCGAAGCACCGCTATGTCATTGGTCTTGTCTGTCACGACCATGACCAGGCTGGCAACGATATTGAATGCCGCGACGCCAATAATCAGCGATAGAATTAGCGACATCATCATTTTCTCGAGCCGAATCGCTCGAAAATAGCTGGCATTCTCGATAGTCCAGTCGCTCGTTATGACATCGTCGCCAAGACGATCACTCAAACGCTGCGCAATAGCCGGCGCAGCCATGACATCGTCGGCCCGAAACCTCACGGCCGTCATTTCATCCGCGATTGCCAGGACGCCGGCAGCATCTCGCGCATTGACGAGCGCAAGCAGGCCGTCATGATCCTGCAGACCCGCTTCAAACACACCACGAAGCACAAATCGTTCCAACACGGGCTGTAATGTGCCATCACCGACCGGCCGCGGAATCAGCAATACAACCCCGTCGCCGATTCGTGCGCCAAGATCGAGCGCTAACAATCGCCCCAGGATGATGCTGCGACTGTCGGCTTGCAGGACGCGGAGTTCACCCTCGATCAAATTCATCATCGATCCTGACAGGGCTTGCTCGTACTCTGGATCAACGCCGTGCACCAGCACCGCCTTGAGGTCCCGACCGGACTGAATCATTCCCTCGAGCTGAACAAACGGCGCCGCCGCCGCGATGCCGGGTTCGGCTGATACTTCACGAACGAGTTCACGCCAGTCCTCGGTAACACGATTCGGACCCGTGACATAGCCATGGGCGGACATGCTCAGCAGCCGCGCACGCAACTCACCTTCAAAGCCGTTCATGACAGACAGAATCACGATCAGCGCGGCGACACCCAACGCGATGCCGAGCAGCGAAATCAGCGTGATAAAAGACACAAATCGGGTGCGGCGCTTCGCCCGGAGGTAGCGAAGCCCGATAAACAGTTCGACGGGGTTGATCATCGCCACGCATTAAACCACATCCGATAGTTGGAGCGCCTGTCGGAACCCGCCCCGGCGGGTCATGTTCGAACACCCTGCGGCCGTGGGTGGGACGTTCGTCATCGCAAGTAAAGCGCAGCGTAGTCAACAGGCTGCTGAGATTCAGATGGCACATCAGCAAGCTATCGGACCGAGCCATGAAGATGACGAATGTCCCGGTCGCGGCCTTTTTGATCTGGTCGCCCGCTGGGGCGGGCTCCAACAGGTGAATTCGTCCAAAATCGTGACGTGATTCACAGATTTCGGAGAAGTCTAAAATCCTTTGATATCAATTGTTTTTTGGCATGACTTAGAGTGATATAGTCGCAAACAATTGAAGGAGAAGCTGCGATGGCCAAGCTGCGAATATTGACTGTTTTCGCCCTGTTTTTCGGTGCTTTCGGCATCAGTACTGCCGAAACGCTGGATATGGAAGGTATGGCACCGGAATCCAACTCGGGCCGCCCGACTCGCGGTATGACCGCGGCGAGTGTCGAGTCGAAGTTCGGCGCTCCCCAATCGAAAGACGCGGCTGTTGGCGACCCACCTATCTCGCGATGGGAATACACGAATTTCGTCGTCTTCTTCGAGTATGACCGCGTCATTCACGCCGTCGTTAAGCGCAAAACAGCAAGCTAAAGAACATCTGAAGCGCCCGGGCAGGAAACTGCCCGGGCGTTTTTTATTGCGTGCGAAACCGGGACGGTTTACTTAATTGACTGCAAGCCCGATGATTTGCCCGGCAATTCAGTAAACTGTCCCCATCGTGCACGAACCTCTCCTCATTCCCGCTTCGCTGCAGCTGCCGCAGCCCGGGCACAGTTGCGGCTGGGGTCGTCTGATTGGTGCCAGCATCGCGCTGGCGGCCGCCGAACTCGCAGACAAAATCGACGTCCCTTTGCTGGTTCTCGCCGACGATCCACGGCAGGCTGATCAGCTCGAAGCCGAGATACGTTTCTTCGCGGCAGACAATATTGATGTACGGCACTTCGTCGAGTGGGAAACCCTGCCCTGGGACAGCTTCTCACCACACCAGGATATTGTTTCCGCAAGGCTGTCTGCGCTTGCAACGCTAAAGGACATGCGCTCCGGCATTGTCGTCGCCTCGGCTCCGGTGCTGCTGCAACGACTGCCTCCGGTCGACTATGTCGCAGCCGGTTCGCTGTCTTTGCGGGCCGGCCAGACGCTGCCGAGAGAGGCGTTCATCGACTCGCTGTCGGCAGCGGGCTACCTGCGCGTGCCGCAGGTCGGCGAGCACGGCGAATTCGCCGTCCGCGGTTCGCTGATTGATGTATTTCCGATGGGATCGGCGCAGCCCATTCGTATCGATTTCTTCGATGATGACATCGAAACACTGCGTTTCTTCTCGCCCGAATCTCAGCTGTCAGGGGAGATCATCGACGCCATCGATATTCTGCCGGCCCGGGAGGTACCGCTGGATGCCGATTCCATCCGGGCGTTTCGCGAGCGCTACCGCGAGCGATTCGAAGGTCAACCGGGGCGCTCACGTGTGTATCGCGATGTGTCCGACGGCATCGCACACGGCGGCATCGAGTATTACCTGCCGCTGTTCTTTACAGCAACAGCAAATCTGATCGACTACCTTCCTGAAGGCTGTGCGTTGCTCGCGCCGCACTCTCTCGAGACTTTACTGCAACTGTCATGGGCTGAGGTGGAGGAACGCTTCGAGCTCTGCCGGCTCGATCCCGAGAGACCGATCCTGTCGGCAAACGAGACTTTCAATACGCCTGAAACGATGCTGACGGAGCTGTGGGGCTTACGGCAGGTACGTTTTTCGGCACAGTCGCTTGCGGCGCATCGGGACAACCACAACCTGCCGACGCGACTGCCTCCCGCCCTGAAAATCGAGGCACGGTATGAAGATGCAGCCGGCGCACTGATGCAGTTCCTTGAGAACTTTGCAGGACGCGTGCTTTTCACCAGCGATTCAGCCGGCCGTCGCGAACAGATATACGAATTGCTCGCCGGGCGCGGCCTGGACCTGACTCGCGTTGACGATTGGGCCGCGTTTGCGAGCGGTGAATATCGTATTGGTGTCGCCATTGCACCACTCGAGAACGGCGTTCTGCTGCCCGACGCAGGCGTTGCGATTATCAGTGAGCAGCAGCTGTTCGGTGAACGCGTGCGGCACAAGAGCCGGCGCCATCGTATCGAGCGCGATCCCGAGACTATCATTCGTCAACTCAACGACCTTGAGCAAGGCTCCCCGGTCGTGCATGCCGAATACGGCGTCGGCCGCTACCTGGGTCTGACGACACTTGAGACCGGCGGCATCACGGCGGAGTTTCTTGAACTCGAGTATGCCGACGGTGACAAGCTGTACGTTCCCGTACACGCACTCGAATTGATCTCTCGCTACACCGGTGCGTCGGCCGACCACGCGCCGCTGCACCGGCTGGGCAGCGATCAGTGGGCCAAAGCACGCGGGCGCGCGATCCGCAAGATTCGCGACGTCGCCGCGGAACTGCTCGACGTTTACGCCCGCCGTGCGGCGCGCCCAGGACACAGCTTCAGCTGGCCTGAGACTGATTATCGAGCATTCGAAGATGGTTTCCCGTTCGAGGCTACGGATGACCAGGCACGGACCATAAACGAAGTTCTCGAGGACCTGTCGTCCCACAAAGCAATGGACCGCATCGTTTGTGGCGATGTCGGTTTTGGCAAGACCGAAGTCGCGTTACGCGCTTCGTTCGCCGCCGTGCATGGCGGCAAACAGGTTGCGATTCTCGTGCCAACCACATTGCTTGCGCAGCAGCACGGACAGAATTTCCGGGACCGCTTCGCGGAATGGCCGGTTCGCGTCGAGGTACTGTCGCGTTTTCAGTCACCGAAAATCATGAAGTCGATCGTCGCGGGCCTGCGGACGGGCACCGTGGATATCGTGATTGGCACGCACCGCCTGTTGCAACATACCAAAGACATCAAGGATATCGGCCTCGTTATCATCGACGAAGAACATCGCTTCGGCGTGCGACACAAAGAGGCGATCAAGTCCTTGCGCAGTGAGATCGACGTGCTGACGCTCACTGCAACGCCGATACCGCGAACATTGAACATGGCGCTCGGCGGTATACGCGACATGTCGTTGATCACGACGCCGCCCGCAGAGCGACTCGCCGTAAAGACCTTCGTCACCGAGTGGAATGACGTCCTGGTTCGCGAGGCATGCCTGCGGGAGATCAAGCGTGGCGGACAGGTGTACTTCATTCACAACCGGGTCGAGGATATCGGCAGAATCGCAGAGCGCCTGGCAGAACTCGTGCCCGAGGCCAAGATTCGTGTCGGCCATGGTCAGATGCCTGAACGTGAACTCGAGCAGGTCATGTTCGACTTCTATCACCGCCGCTTCAACATTCTGTTGTGCACAACGATCGTCGAAAGCGGCCTCGACGTCCCAACCGCGAACACGATCGTAATCAACCGTGCCGATCGTTTCGGGCTGGCGCAACTGCATCAGCTGCGCGGCAGGGTCGGCCGCTCTCACCACCGCGCCTACGCGTATCTCGTGGCGCCACCGAAGGCTGCGATGACCGCAGACGCCGTCAAGCGGCTCGAAGCCATCGACTCGCTGGAAGATCTCGGCTCCGGATTCACGCTTGCCACCCACGATCTCGAGATTCGCGGCGCCGGCGAACTACTCGGCGACACGCAAAGCGGACAGATCCAGGAGATCGGTTTTTCGCTCTATACCGAGTTACTCGGTCGTGCGGTTGAGTCATTACGGGCAGGACATGAACCGAACCTGGAGGGACCGCTCGATGCCGGCGTCGACATCAACCTGCACGTGCCGGCATTGCTGCCGGATGACTACGTGCCGGACGTGCATTTACGGCTGATTCTCTACAAGCGTATATCGGCGGCCGGGTCACCGGAGGATCTGCGCGAACTGCAGGTGGAGCTGATCGACCGTTTCGGCCTGTTGCCGGTCGCCGCCAGGAACCTGCTACGAATGGCCGCAATCAAGCAGACCGCAACGGCATTGGGCATCGAGAAGATCGACGCTGCGGCCGGCGGTGGCTACCTCCTGTTCGGACAACAAAGCCATATTGATCCTGTCGCGCTCGTGCAATTAGTGCAAAATGACAGCCTAATTTACAAATTACAGGGCTCGCATCGACTGCAATTTCGCCAGGACCTGAGTAATCTCGATATCCGTTTCGACACGGTCGAGAAACTACTCAATCAACTTGCGGTCAAAGAAACGACGGCGATGGCGGGATAACTGTGAGCACTGCAAAGAGTAGCGTCATGAAAAAAATTGCTACACTCCTGATCACCGCCTTGTGCTTCGCGTCAGCCGCTGCTCAGGATGAGTTTCTCGAGGAGCTGGAAGAAGTCGTACGTCAGTACACGGTCGAAATTATCATCTTCTCTTACGAGGAGAATGTCTCCGTCGGCACCGAAATCTTTCTTCCCGACGAGGCTCCGGTTGCAAAAAACTCCCTGCTCGATGAGGATGAGACAGACATAAAGCCTGACGAAGTCATGGCCAAAGAAGATACCGAATCAATCATCAGGGAACTTGAACTCGTCTTGCTCGACAAGGAAGACTTCACGCTCGACAAAGCCGCCAGGCAATTCGCGTTGCTCGATGTGTACGAAACGATCATGCACTTCGGATGGACACAGCCAACCTACCCGCAGGAACAAACGCCGCCAATCGAGCTACGCATCCTCGGCAAACCACCGGCGGGCCTTGACGGCACCTTCACATTGTATTTGAGCCGTTACTTGCACCTCGTTGTCGATCTTGCACTCGATGGGCCAGAAACCTCCGGTGGGTCAGCCGCAATCAATACGCCAATCTACAGTAGTGACCCTGCCTATGACTTCGGCGATGCACGACTGCAGAACGACGATGGCTTTGCACAGCAGTCGCAGCGAGTGCGCTTTCGCATTCAGGAAAACCGCATAGTCAAGAATGGTGAAATACGCTACTTCGACCATCCGAAGTTTGGCGTCCTGGCGAAAATCACCCGTGTCGAGGAAGAAGACGACGAGGATGCGGAGAAAGATGATATAGCGCAGCAGCTACTCAGCCGCGCGCGACAATAGGTCGTTCATGAATACTCTTGCCGGGCGTTTTTCTACTGCCGAATTCCCGACGGCAACGCGAAACGACACGGTAACGAATTTTGACGCTGTCGAGCGCGGGTGATGCAGGCCCAGTTCACGAACCGCCGCGGATATCCTCGTCGCAAACTCCCGCACACCGTCCTCATCGGACGCGTGTGACAATACGATCAGCTCGGCCCCATCCAGCCGTCCGACGACATCGCTTGCCCGCCGCAGGCAACGACGAATTGCCTGACCGACACGACGCAAACATGAATCCGATGCATGTCGGCCGAACACGTCGATGTAAGCGTCGAAATCATCGAGTGTGAAGACGACGAGCGCGAGCGTGCTTTTTTCCCTTGCTGCGACCGCCCAATCGTGTTCGAGGACTTCACGAAACGCCCTGCCATTCAGCAGACCGGTAACCGGATCGTCTCGCGACAGGTCACGAATGCGCCGCTTCGCATTGAGCAGGGCATGGTGCATATCGCTGCCGGCGACGGCACCATTACCGGCGCCTCCACGCCAGAACGCGACATAGAAGCGGGCATCGGACTCACTCGGCAGCGCCAATGGTTTCAGCGCCAGCAAAAATTCACGGCCGCCGATTTCCACGGGAAAGCTGGTCTCCTGTTGCGAGCGCACGGATTCGGAAATCTCAAGCGCAAGCTCACGTCCAACAAGTTGCTCGATGACGTCGGCAAACGGCTTCTTGCTCGTGTCCTCGCCACCAATCGCTTTGAACGCCGCGTTGCTGAGTTCGACAGGCCAGTCGGGATGATCCACACGTACAATGACGAGCGGCTCCGCCGATGACTCGATGACCTGCTCGAGGATTTTTCGATTAATGGACATCAACGCGGCCTGAAAAACTGCTTGAGCACCTGCCTGGCTTGCATTCTCGCCGTCAGGGTACTGGATTCGACGGGTTCGTGTATGGGCTTTTCACCACGCCCGGCAGCACAATTCACGAGCAGAGACAGGCAGGCATAGTTGCCGTCGAGTTCACGCATCGAGCTGCAATTGCGGCCGTTCGGTCCAGCGCGCCAGGGCGGCATTTGCCTGCTGCCACAACTCGCTCGCACGCAATGACTCTCGCAAGACATGACCCGTGCCATGGAGCCGCGCGAGCCTGACCAGTGAGAGTGGATTCGAGTAATCAGCGAGAGCCTGCACGGCCTGCTCTGCGCGACGGCGATCGTTGCAGATAAGCACCATATCGCAACCCGCGATCAGAGCCCGTCTTGCCCTTCGACGCATGGATCCGTAGGCCTTTGTCGCCTGCATGCTCAAATCATCGCAAAACACGGCACCCCCAAAACCCAGGCGCCCGCGCAGTTCGCGTTCAATCCAAAACTCAGAAAAGCCGGCAGGCATCTCGTCCATCTCCCGATACACGACGTGTGCAAGCATCACGCCCGCGATCTGCCCATTGCTGACCAACTTTTCATAGGGCCGCATGTCGTCCAGGACGTCGCCGTATTCTCTACGATCCACTGGCAACTGCAGATGCGAGTCCGCAACGACGGCGCCATGCCCCGGAAAGTGCTTGGCGACGGCCGCCATGCCCGCACTGCGTAATCCGCGCGAGAACGCCGCCGCCAATTCACCGACACTATCGGGATCTTTGTGAAATGCGCGATCGCCGATAACCTCACTGACGCCCCAGTCAAGATCCAGACATGGCGCAAAGCACAGATCAATGCCGGCAGCCCTGAGCTCGGATGCAATGAGCCAACCTGCCTGACGCGCCAGGGTCGTCGCCGCGTCGGGGTCTGTGTCGAATTCGAGGCCGAGATGACGCATCGCCGGAATCGCGCTGTACCCATCACGAAATCGCTGCACTCGACCACCCTCGTGATCCACCGCGACGAGCAACGGCGGGCTACGCAGCGCGCGTATTTCGGCAACCAGATCCGCGATCTGATCCGGCGACTCGTAGTTGCGAGTGAACAGAATGACACCGCCGACGGCCGGCTCGCGTAGCAATTCGCGGTCCGCTGGCGTCAGCGTGACCCCGTCAACATCAAGCATCACTGGTCCGAGAGACATATAATAATTCTAGATAAACTTCATAACCAATTGAAATATTGTTACTTATTGAATACCGCAATCGACTCGATATGTGCCGTATGTGGAAACATGTCAATAATACCCGCAGCCTCGCACTGGTAACCCTTTTCATTGACCAATGTGCCGGCATCGCGCGCCAGCGTTCCGGGATGGCAGGAGACGTACACAATCCGCCTCGGTCCGATGGTATCAATATGATTCACAATCTCCTGCGCCCCGCTGCGTGCCGGATCCAGCAGAACGCAATCCCAACCGTCGCGCAGCCAGCGCTCCGAGCCGTCGATGGCACTCAGGTCTGCCTGGCGAAAAGACACGTTGTCTGCGCCATTGAGCGTAGCGTTGTCGCTTGCCGCCTTGACCAGCATTGCCTCACCTTCGACACCGAGCACTGTGTCAGCACGCCGCCCGAGCGGTAGCGAGAAATTGCCGATCCCACAGTAGAGATCCAGCACGCGGTCATCGGAACCAGGATCCAACAACTCAACAGCGTGACTCACCATGCTACGGTTGATGTCGCTGTTGACCTGAACGAAACCGACCGCATCGAACGCGATGCGCACGTCGAATTCAGGCAGGTCGTAGTACAGCGAGTCCGGCGGCGATTCAGGATACAACAGCACAACAGAATCGGGGCCTCCCGGCTGCAAATAGATGCGTAGACCGTGTTCTTCCCCGAACCCCCTTAGCAACGCTTCGTCCGCTGCAGATGGCGTATCCAGGACGCGAAATACGAGCGCAATGGCGTTGTCGGCCACGGCGATTTCTATTTGCGGCAGTCGTGCTTTTATCGACAATTCGCCAATCAAATCGCTCAATGGATCGATCATGCTATCGACAGGCTCGGCCAGTATTTCGCAACGATGCATATCCGTGATGTACGGCGCGTGACGCTCGCGGAACCCGACCAGTACCCGGTCTTTCGCATAGACGTCTTTTACCCCCAATCTCGCACGGCGCCGATAATTCCAGATCGGACCGACGATCGGATCGAGCCAGCGGTCGGGCGTGACTTGCCCGATCCGCAGCAGGTTGTCCTGTAAGGTCTGCGCCTTGATCTGCCGTTGCTGTTCAGCCGAAACATGCTGTAGCGCACACCCGCCGCAGCGGCCAAATGCCTCGCAGCGCGCGTCGATTCGCTCCGGCGAGGCCTCGAGGACCTCGAGCAATTCCGCTTCATCGAAGTTGCGCCGCGATTTACGGCGCTGAAAACGGACTTCTTCGCCTTCGAGCGCCCCCGCGACAAACACTTTCTTGCCGCCTCCTGCAACGATGCCTCGACCATCGTGACTGAAGGACTCGATTCGCGCAGTTTCCGGCTCGCGGCGGCGACGTCGGGCCATCAGTGGTCCCAGGCGTCAAGAAACTCGTTGAGGTGCGGCCGATCCATCGATTGCAGGGTGCTGCGGACGAGCTCGTATTCGCGTGCGAGATCGGCCTGGTCGAGATTGCCGCGCATCAATTCGAAGCGCAGGAAGACGAGCCAGGTATTGAGAACATCGGTCTCGCAGTAGTCGCGAATCTCGCGAATACCGCCCTCCATGAACTTGCCCCACACCTGGTCGCCACGCATGCCGAGCTTGCCTGGGAATCCCAGCAGAACTGCGGCTTGATCGAGGCTCGCACTGGCGCGCGGCTGATACGCCGCAAGTACGTCCATGAGATCGGTATGCCGCGAATGAAAGCGGCTCAGGTAATTATTCCACTTGAAGTCACGGTCCGAATTACCGCTTTCCCAATAGCGTCGCGCCTGGACGCCGTGCTTGAGCGCCCGATAGTGCAATACGGGCAGATCGAAGCCACCACCGTTCCAGGAGACAAGGTCCGGCGTATAGCGGTCAATCCCGTCGAAGAAACGGCGCACCAATTCTGCTTCCGCTGCATCCTCGTCACCGAGACTCCACACACGAAATGTATCGCCGGTGCGCAACGCGACTGATATCGCGACGATGCGGTGTTGGTGCAATGGCAGGAAGTCCCGCCCCGTCTTCTGCAACTGCTTGAACGTCATAGCTGTGGCGACGTCTTCATCGGACACACCCTCGAGATGCCACATGCGACGCCCGAATTCGACGTCGGGGACGGTCTCTATATCAAACGAAAAACAATGCATCTCTCATCTACCTGTGTCGTTGCATCAGCATCACGCAGCAGTTTCGACAACAGCAAACGCCATAATAAGGCCTGCGTCGTCGGTCAGGCTGACATGACCATTACCGATTCCAAGCGCATTACACACTTTGCGGCCACGCTCGGACCAGATAATCAGGGGACGACCCCGGTCATTGTTCGTAATGCCAACGTCGCGGACCCAGATACCATGCTGAAACCCAGTGCCCATTGCCTTGGCAGCTGCTTCTTTGCCCGCAAATCGCATCGCGAGAAATCGTACTGGCCACTTCGTCTTGCGGAACAGCTCGAGCTCCTCGTCCATGAGTATGCGGCGCACAAAATGTTCGCCGAATCTGTCGTATGTCGCCTGGACGCGCGATAGCTCGACGATGTCGGTCCCGACACCGAATATCATCGGCAGCTCACCCGGAGCGGGCCTCGATCATCCGATTTTTCATGTCGCTGACAGCAGTCGACAAGCCGTCAAAAACGGCGCGCGAAATGATAGCGTGGCCAATGTTGAGTTCGACGATTGGATCGATCTTTGCGATTGCCGCGACGTTACCGTAGTGGAGCCCGTGCCCGGCATTTACGGTCAAGCCGATGTTATGAGCATGTTCGGCCGCCGCGACGACACGCCTGAGTTCCTTGCATTGCTCATCGCCTTCCGCATCGGCATAGCTGCCCGTGTGCAACTCAACGACCGGCGCGCCTGCTGCGACCGCCGCATCCAGTTGCGCGGGGTCCGGATCGATAAAAAGTGATACGCGGATCTCCATCGCGGCGAGTCTTGAGCAGGCGTCGCGCACCTTGTCCTGTTGACTAATGACGTCGAGCCCGCCTTCGGTCGTGAGTTCCTCGCGACTCTCGGGAACAAGGCAGCAATCGGATGGCCGGATCTTCCCGGCAATTCCAAGCATTTCCTCAGTCACGGCCATCTCCAGATTCATATGCGTGCGCATGACCTCCTGTATTGCGACCAGATCATAATCCTGAATATGGCGACGATCTTCGCGCAGGTGAACTGTGATGCTGTCTGCCCCTGCTTGCTCAGCCATAACCGCAGCTTCAACCGGCCGGGGATAGGGTGTACCTCTCGCCTGACGCAGGGTTGCCACGTGGTCGATGTTGACGCCCAGGTGCAGTGGATTTTTGTCGCTCACTCGCTGTGCCTCTTATTTCGAGTCGTCAATTCTAACCCGATGAATATCGACGAGCACCTTGCGGCTCTTGAGCTCCTTACCGCCAAGATGAAATGCGATGACTTCGCGCAATAATCGGTTGGCCGCGCGCAGGACATCGGGCTGATCAAAGCGCTGCTCGCCGATCGCGGCCAGCACCGCCCCGGTGAACACCAGTGGCCCATCAGTACGGCTGACCGCGACCGGACCCTGCTCAAGCCGGTATTCGTAATGTTGCTGCGCATCGAGTGCCACATGTGAACCGTATTCATGGTCGAGATTGAGCGCGTATCCGACCTGGCGCAGTAGCTCGACTTCAAACTGCCGCAGACTGGGTGTGACATCGTTACCCGCGGCTGCCAATGCCCGGATCGTATGGCCGTAGGTATCGAATATTTCCGGTTGCGGGTCGTGGCGATGCAGAAGATGCAATATCAGTTCATTCACGTAATACCCTGATAGCAAGGCATCACCTGACAGGCGCAGTGGAGCGCCTCGGACCTCTGCGCCGGTCAACGTGCCGAGGTCAGATTTGATTACCCACGACACCGACAACGGCATGAATGGCCGCAGTATGCCTTTCAGGCGAGAGCGTGCACCGCGACTGCCCCTTGCCACAAGCGCCAGCTTGCCGTGGTCGCGGCTGATTACGTCCAGGATCTGACTCGAGTCGCGAAATGGTCGATGATGGAGAATGAAAGCGGCTTGCTGTTGTACTCGCCTTTGCGTCGTCATCGTCGTATCGCGCGGCGGCTATGGCGACTCATAGCCGAGACTGAGCAAGTCCTTCTCACTGTCCGCCCAGTTGTCTTTGACCTTGACCCAAAGCTCGAGGTGCACCGGACACCTGAATTGCTCTTTGAGATCCAGCCGCGCAGCTCTGCCAACACGTTTCAGAACGCTACCGCCCTTGCCGACGACCATGCCCTTTTGCGAATCTCGTTCAACCCAGATGACGGCATTAATCGTAATTCGTTTTTCATCAGTCTCGAAGCGCTCGATCTGCACAGTCAGGCCGTATGGCAGTTCCTGATGCAGCGACAAGGTCAGTTTCTCGCGTATGATTTCGGCGGCCTGAAATTCCGTGCTGCGATCGGTTCGCATGTCCTCCGGAAACAACGCTGGCGACTCGGGCAAGTAGTTCGGAATCAGAGTCAATAGGATGTCGAGATTGTCGTGCTTTTTGGCCGACACCGGCAGAATATCGACAAACTCGTGCCGATCGGCAGTTGCGGCCAGTGCCTCAAGTAGTTTTTCTTTCGGCTGCACGAGATCGGCTTTATTCAGTGCCGCGATCACCGGTGCCGAAATTGATTCCAATCGCCGTAGTACATCGCCATCCTCATCCGTCCAGCGGCCCGCTTCAGTGACAAACAGCACAAGATCTGCGTCGGCCAACGCGTTGGCGGCCGTTCGATTCATCATGCGATTCATTGCTTTGCCGGCTTTGCGATGCAGGCCCGGCGTATCAACAAAGACGATCTGCACGTTGTCTTCTGTGTAAACGGCGAGGATACGATGCCGTGTTGTCTGTGGCTTCGCCGTAACAATGCTGATCTTCGTTCCCATGATCGCATTGATCAATGTCGATTTGCCGACGTTTGGGCGGCCTACCACGGCGACGAAACCACAACGCATGTCACTCATTCGACACTGCTCTCGCTGAGCTGTGCGAGCATGCTTGCCGCCGAGTCTTGCTCGGCATTTCTACGACTTGTGCCACTGCCGCTTGTTGTTGTCTCCAGTCCATTGACGCTGCAACATACCTCGAATTTTTGACGATGCGCCTGGCCTGTCACCTTGACAAGCTCGTAGACCGGTAAGCCCAGCTGCCGCGCCTGCAACCATTCCTGTAAGTGAGTTTTCGGATCTCGAAGCTCATCGACAGTGGGAAATACCTGCAAACGTTCGCCGAACGCGCGCTCGACGACCTTGCTTGCCGCGTCAAATCCTGCATCAAGATACACGGCACCGAATATGGCCTCCAGGGCATCGGCAAGAATAGATTCACGGCGATGACCGCCGGTCTTGCGCTCACCGCTGCCAAGAATCAAGTGTTCGCCAAGCCCAAGATCGGCCGCAAGTTCCGCCAACGTCGTATCCTTGACCAGTGACGCCCGCAGCCGGCTCAGGTCACCCTCGGGTGCAAAAGGGTGCACCCGAAAGACGACTTCGGAAATAACAAAATCGAGCACCGCATCGCCGAGAAATTCGAGACGTTCGTTGTTGTCCCCGGGCGCGCTGCGATGAGTCAGTGACTGCTCAAGCAATCGCACATCGTTGAATTGGTAATCCAGCGATTTCCTGAGCCAGGTCTCGGCTTTTTTTAACACTATCGCTCGTTAGTATTGTCTCGCGCTCAACGCGTCGCGGCTACCGCGGCGTTATCGGCGCACGAGAGCGGTCTTGTTGAAGTGCACAGTAAACGAAATGTTGCCAATGAATGGAACCGAATGGTCGTAGACTGCCGCAACTTCGAAACCACCATCAACCGCCGTTACCGTGACATCCCGATACGTGATGATACCGACACTTTCGACATCGAACCGCCGCGAGATTGAGCTGCGGATAACTGCCCGAGTCGGCTTCTGGCCGTCGAACTCCTCACGTACGCCCTCGACGACCCCGATGACCTTCATGTAATTGAGATACACCGGCGTCAGGCGCAGCGCTCCGAATGCAAACAAGCCGAGAAACAGCGCGAGGACGATTAACCCTAGCGTCGTTACACCGGCCTGGCGCCTGGCGATTCCGTATCGTGATCGTTTTGTGAGGGTCATAACGAAACCTCTGCACCCTAATACGAGCGCGTCATCTAGCTCAGATCTAAACCAAATTTAACGCAATTTTAGCGGCCAATTCAGTGACTTGCACCACATTATTGAATCTTGTTGCCGACGCGGTCCCAGCGCGGCCAGGACAGGCCGTCTATGTGCATCCAGATGCGGACCGCTTCGCCGACAAGGTGCGTTTCAGGAATCGCGCCAATAAAGCGGCTGTCACGACTGTTATCGCGATTGTCGCCCATCACGAAATAGTGTCCCTCAGGTACGCGGTAGACACCATCCCGGACCATGTAGCCTGAATTCGCGATCAGGATTTCATGTTGGCGCTCGCCGAGCTGCTCGACAAAACGCGGATACGTCGGCGTTGCATCAGCATGTTGCTCAAGATCGACCTGTTCACCATTGATGATGAGTCGGTGGCGTTCATAGGTGACCTCATCGCCAGGCAATCCGACGACGCGCTTGATGTAGTTGATGCCTGGATCGGACGGCAGCCGAAACACGACGACATCGCCACGCGATGGCTCGCCCGTTTCGATCACCTTGGCTTCCGTCACAGGCAATCGGAGTCCGTAGGCATACTTCTTGACGAAAATGAAATCGCCCTGCAACAACGTCGGCATCATCGAACCCGACGGAATTCGAAATGGTTCAAACACGAACGAACGGATGACCAGTACGAATAGAAGTACCGGAAAAAACGACCGCGAATACTCGACCAGTGTTTGCAGCGCGACGGATCCATCACGTTCTTCCCCGTCTCGTCCCCATACGAACTTGTCGAGTGCGACAACCATGCCGGTTATCAGTGTCAGGACGGTCAGAATTAGTGCCAGATTAATACTCAAAACAACGGTCTCACTTATCGACGCGCAGAACGGCGAGAAACGCTTCCTGCGGAATTTCAACGGATCCTACCTGTTTCATACGGCGCTTGCCGGCTTTTTGCTTCTCCAGGAGCTTGCGCTTGCGAGACACGTCACCACCGTAGCATTTCGCCGTGACGTTCTTGCGCAGGGCCTTGACCGTGCTTCTGGAAATAATCTGACTGCCAATCGCCGATTGAATCGCAACATCGAACATTTGCCGTGGAATTATCTTCCGCATCCGCTCAACGAGATCGCGTCCGCGCAACTGTGCTTTTGCTCGATGAATGATAATCGATAACGCGTCGACGCGCTCCTTGTTGATCAGTAAGTCGAGGCGTACCAATTGCGCTGGCTCGAAACGCTCAAAATGGTAATCGAATGAGGCGTAGCCACGACTAACCGACTTCAGCTTATCGAAAAAATCGAGCACGACTTCCGCGAGCGGCATCTCGTACTCGACCGATACCTGACTTCCAAGGTAACGAATATGCTTCTGCACCCCGCGCTTCTCGATACACAGTTTGATAACCGCGCCAACGTGCTTCTCCGGGACGAGTATGTTCGCCGTAATTATTGGTTCGCGAAGCTCACTGATTTCGTTAGCAGGCGGCAACTTCGACGGATTGTCGACATAAAAAACCTTGCCCGTGTTATCGACGACTTCGAAGATTACGGTGGGTGCCGTCGTAATCAATTCAAGATCGTATTCGCGTTCAAGGCGTTCCTGTACGATTTCCATGTGCAACATGCCGAGGAAACCACAACGAAAACCAAACCCGAGGGCAGCAGATGTCTCGGGCTCGAAATGCAGCGCCGCGTCGTTGAGGCGTAACTTTTTTAGCGCCTCTCGAAAATTCTCGTAGTCATCCGATTGAATCGGAAACAGCCCGGCGAACACCTTTGGCTGTACCTGCTTGAACCCGGGCAACGGCTGTTCACAAGGCTGACGCGTCAGGGTCAGTGTATCGCCGACCGGCGCACCGTAAATGTCTTTGATGCCTGCGATTACGAATCCGACCTGGCCGGTCTGTAGCGCATCGCGATCCTGCATTTTCGGCGTAAAACAGCCGACTCGATCGACGACATAGGAGTCACCTGTTGACATGACCGTGATCTTGCTGCGTTTCGGCAAGCTGCCGTTGACGACACGCACGAGTGAAACCACGCCCACATAGTTGTCGAACCATGAGTCAATAATCAACGCCTGCAATGCGCCGTCCGCAACGCCTTCGGGCGGCGGAATCTTGTCGACGAGCGCCTCGAGTAACTCCGGCACACCATCGCCAGTCTTGGCACTGACCTCAACGGCGTCCTGCGCATCGACACCGATGATGTCTTCTATCTCTGCCTTGACTCGATCCGGCTCAGCCGCGGGCAGGTCGATTTTGTTCAGGACCGCCAATACTTCGAGCCCCTGATCGATCGCCGTGTTGCAGTTTGCGACGCTTTGGGCTTCAACGCCCTGCGCCGCGTCGACGACCAACAGCGCCCCTTCGCAAGCGGCTAACGAACGCGATACCTCATAGGAGAAGTCGACGTGGCCCGGCGTATCGATGAAATTAAGCTCATACACCTCGCCATCTTTCGCTTCGTAGTTTAGCGATACGCTTTGTGCCTTGATCGTAATCCCGCGCTCGCGCTCGAGATCCATCGAGTCCAGAACCTGTTCGGCCATCTCCCGATCGGCAAGACCGCCACACAACTGAATGAACCGATCAGCAAGCGTGGACTTGCCGTGGTCTATGTGAGCAATGATCGAGAAGTTACGAATTCGGTTCATTTGGGGTGCTGCTCAATATCCGTGTGAGCGCTTCGCGATCGAGATGATACTGGCAGACGAGCTCGCCGTCATATTCGAGGACTGGAATACGGGTGTCGTATTTCCTTTTCCAGTCCTCCCGGGTGTCAATATCGTGGACGACGATCTCAAACCGGCCACGTACGAGCGGTAGCAGTTCGTCGATCATTGTCTCGCAAAGATGGCACCCCTGGCGGCTGTAAATCTCAAGGGATTTCAACTAAGGCGCTCCACCGATGGTATGAAACGGCGCAAACAGGCTGTGCGCCGCAGGCGCCAGCGGCTGACAGCGAAACCCAATCCCAGACCAGATAGCGCAGCGACTGCTGCAGCTGCGTCACCAAGCGAAAAAACATAAGCAATAGCGGCAGCCGCTACGGCGCCGAGCATCGGCAGGCCGTAAACGATTACCGCAGCGCGCAACAGATTATCGGGCGCGAGCGAGATTTCGACGACGTCATTCTCGGCGATGTCCAGCCCTGAAGGAATCGTTGCCTCGACCTGCCGATCGCCGCCAGAGCCGGTGAGAAGACCTGCCCCACAACCCTTGCCTGCGGCACAACGCGGACAGGCAGCAGCAACATCAACATTGACGATCGCGCGCACACCATCGGCACTGTCAACGAGCGACACAACTCTTCCTTTGGGGTTGTCCATCGACGAACTAGTTGGGATTCATGGAGGTCGCGATCTGCTCCAACGTCGCGGCCGGCACCTCACCAACGGCGGTTATCTGATAGCCGCCAATCTCGATGCTGTAGGAATTTGATGCGCCGACACGTGAACGACGCGCGATCTTATTGCCGCTTGCTGGCTCGATGAACACTGACACATTAGCGAGCCCGTCGCTATACAGAATGTGCGTGACCGACGCTTCCCTGCTGGGCAATTCTTCTTCATGGGTAGATACGACACGAAAGCCTTTTGGCAAATTGGCGGCGCCCCAGACACTGTCAACAGCAAGTACGATCGAACGCCGTGGCTGCGTGATCCAGCGGAAATTCTCGGTGCTGATTGACGGCGCCAGCGCGCTGGCATGAATTTCCTTGTCAATGCTGATGTCCGCGAATTTTACCTGTTCGATAGCCTCGCCATTATCACCGATCAGTTTGGTCTGGAGTGGAAAGCCGGTGGCAATATCGAGCCAGATACGATGACCGTAACGGTAATCATCATGCGGCCGTATCGCCAACATTATGGCCTTGCGGCCGGCAACCCGCTCCTGGCGCACGATGGATACATCGTACTCACTGCCAAAGCGAATATCGCTCGAAGGAAGTGTCGAAAACAACGTGCTTTGATCATTCCATTCTTCGACGAGTACAGATTTCTTATCCGGCAAGATGCATTGCACTTCGTTGCCATTGCGGATGATTTCCAGACCGTTGCCTTCCTGAACAAGCACCTTCTCGCGAATGACGCCGTCCGAGTTCATATGCGCAACTTTGAGCGCCTCGACCTTGCCGTTCTGGAGGCGAATCACGGTGCCCTCGTAATTCGTTGACTGTACGGCGCTTGCCATCTTGTTGAGCCAGTCGCGCGGCCCGACGTCCTGAGCTGATGCGTCAGGAACGCCCACAAACAGGCTGCCAAGCGCAACACAGGCAGTTGCGGTCAGATGTCGTCGTCGCGTGGTCATCGTGATTACGGCGTTTGTGCGTCTACGGTGTCGGTCGATGCGGCCTCATCCTCATCAACAGGCGCTTCTGAATCTTCGGCATCGATGATCACGCCCTCTCTAAGCTGCAGCGTGACAAGCCGTGCATTAATGCTGTTTGCGCCGAAATAGGACGACGTTGCGCTGTGGCGTAAATAATAATCGCGCAGCTGATCATCGTCCTGAACGGGCACCGTGTAGGCGCTGCCGTCGACGGATGCAGCGATCGTCTCATTACCCGGCACCGGATCTACGTCGGGTACGGCATACATCTGCTGCAAACCAATAACCGCGGCCAGCGCAACGGTGGCAGCAATGGCGGCGCCCGCCACTGGCCGCAAATACCGCGGCGCGCCCGACTCGGCAACTGCAAACTCTTCCTGCAGTGATTTGTCATCGAGAACCGCCGATATGCGCTCGCGCAGCCTGTCCATACCGGCAACACGGCGTTCGCCGCGCATAACCCGGCCCATTGCCAGGTATTCGGCAGCCTGCTGCCGGAGTTCCCGGTCCTGACACAGTCTGCGCAACAGTAGCTCAGCTTCGTTCTGCGGCAATTCACCGTCGACGAATGCCGAAATTTGAGTTTTTATTGCATCGTTCATAGGTCCCCGCCCATTTATCGCACCAGAGTCCCGACTTTTTTGCCAATCGCGTCGCGGGCCCTGAAAATCCTCGATCGCACGGTACCAACGGGACAATCCATCGTCTGCGCAATCTCTTCATAACTCATACCATCCAACTCACGCAAGATAATCGCCGTTCTTAGATCATCTGGCAGTGCTTCGATGGCACGTTCCAGTGTTTCCTGTAATTCGTGACTGAGCGTTACTCCTTCCGGGGTATCCGTCTCCTTCAGCTTGGCATGCAACCCATACTGTTCCGGGTCCTGCAAGTCGAGCTCAATGTCCATCGGCCGCCGACGCTGTGCCGCAAGGTAATTCTTTGCGGTATTCACAGCGATCCGGTAAAGCCAGGTGTAAAACGCACTGTCGCCGCGAAAACGTGGCAGCGCCCGGTACGCCTTGATGAAGGCCTCCTGGCTGATGTCCAGCGCCTGCTCCGGGTCACGCACATATCGCATTACCAGATTGACGATCTTCTGCTCGTATTTGAGCACCAATAGATCAAACGCGCCCTTATCGCCCTTCTGCACCCGCTTGACCAGTTCCTTGTCTGTCGATTCATTCGACATGCGGTTGTGTCCCAGTGTTTGTGAGACGCAACGGCTCGACACCCGGATAGACCGGCCCGGCCATTGAAAGTTCTCGAAAAACAACCCTTATCATGCGCATAATGTGACTCAGTTCGCGGCCGGGGCATGTTAGCAGCTTCACCCCCCTGCTCCCAAGTGCCGCCAGATCACCTGCAGGCGGCGCCAGTCCTTGTTTTTTTGCCTTTTTTCGCGCATCAACTCGGCAAATCGTTGCCCATCATCGGACTCGAATCGGAGCCATGCAAATCTGGACAAGACGACGCTACCCGCAAGAAGTGTTGCCCCAATCCAACAACCATCCGGCGCCAGGACTGCAAGCTCGCCATCGTGTTCCATGCGTATGCGCTGACATCGCTTATACCCGTTGGTAATTACGAGCAGTTCGCGGGTATTCATGAGCAGCCAGACGACCGCGGCGGCGGCACGCCAGGCGATAGGAACCGACAAAGCCAGAATCATCGTGACACCGAGCACGGTCGCCGCCACTCCGGCAATGATGACAACGCAGCGCAGCAGGGGCTCAGGTCTGAGTTCGGTCGAGTATGTGTGCGATGACACGGGCTAGTTCGGCTGCTGGCTGCTCCCTTTGCAACAGGTAACCCATGAGTTCCGGATCGGAAAGCTGCAAAAGCGAGCAGAATGCCTTCTTATCCGCTGCGGGCGCGTCTGTGTAGCGATGCTCGAGATAAGCGAGCAATAGCTCGTCAAGCTCACGCATGCCTCGTCTGCATTGCCACTTAAGTCTGGACTGTTGCATATGTTTGCCAGTGTGACCGGCATTGCCACCTGAGTTTGGAGGACTGCATGCCGTTAATAACGGCGTTCGGCCAACATCTTCTTGGTCTCGGCGATCGCCTGGGCTGGGTTCAGATCTTTCGGGCAGGTTTGTGTGCAATTCATGATCGTGTGACAGCGGTATAAGCGGAACGGATCCTCAAGTTCATCCAGGCGCTCTCCGGTTGCCTCATCACGGCTGTCCACGAGCCAGCGATACGCGGCGAGCAACGCGGCCGGGCCCAAATAACGATCGCTGTTCCACCAGTAGCTCGGACAACTCGTCGAACAGCAAGCGCACAGGATGCACGCGGCAGGTTCGTTGATCAGTTCCTGGTCTTCTTTGCTTTGCAGACGCTCCTGATCCGGCGGTGGCGGCGTGCGGGTCTGCAACCATGGTTTGATCGACGCGTACTGCGCGTAAAAATTTGTCAGGTCAGGCACAAGATCTTTGACGACCGGCATGTGCGGCAACGGATAGATTTTGACAACACCCTTGACGCTGTCGATCGAGCGCGTACAGGCCAGCGTATTGCCACCGTCGATGTTCATTGCGCACGAACCGCAGATTCCTTCGCGGCACGAGCGACGAAACGTCAGCGTCGGATCGACCTCGTTCTTGATCTTGATCAGCGCGTCCAGAACCATCGTGCCGCAACTATCGAGATCGACCTCGTAGGTATCGACACGCGGATTCTCGCCACTGTCCGGATCGTAACGGTACACGGCGAAGCGGCGCACATTCGCTGCACCATGCGACGCATCGAAGTGCTTGCCCTTCTTTATTCTGGAGTTCGGTGGAAGTCTGAATTCAGCCAACTCACGTACCCCTAGCAGACTCTGACTTGCGGTGGAATTGATTCATTGCGACAGGTACCCCTAACAGACTCTGACTTGCGGTGGAATTGATTCACTGCGACAGGTACCTCTAGCAGATCCAAACCTGGGGTGGAATTGGTTCATTGCGACCACTAACCTAGTAAACCCGAGTCTTCGGCGGGATCGGGTCGACCTCGTCCGTCAGCGTTTCCTGATGAACCGGCCTGTACCTGAATTCGACCTGACCGTTATCGTCTACCCAGGCCAGCGTATGCTTCATCCAGTTCTCATCGTCGCGTTCTGCGTAGTCTTCGCGAGCGTGTGCGCCGCGGCTCTCGAGACGGTTCGCAGCTGATTGTATCGTTGCGGTTGCATTGAGCATCAGATTCTCGAGTTCCATCGTCTCAACGAGATCAGTGTTCCAGATCAGCGACCGATCCGTGACTTTGATGTCGCTTAAGGTCGCAAATGTTTTCTTGAGGAGATCGGCGCCCTCCTGAAGAGTCTCGCCTGTGCGGAAGACCGCAGCGTGACTCTGCATGATCTTCTGCATTTCGAGTCGAATCTCGGCCGTCGGTCGACTGCCATTCGCATTGCGCAGCCTGTCAATGCGTTCAACGCTGTCCTGTCCTGCCTCAGCCGCGAGCGCCTTATGCCGTGCGCCCGGTGTCATCGTTGCAGCACAGAAATGTGCTGCTGCGCGGCCAAAGACCACCAGATCGAGCAAGGAATTCGAGCCAAGTCTGTTGGCACCGTGCACTGATACGCATGCGGCTTCGCCAACGGCCATCAGGCCCGGTACGACTGACTCGGGATCACCGTCCTTGCTCGTGATGACCTGGCCGTTGAAGTTCGCCGGCACGCCGCCCATGTTGTAGTGCACAGTTGGCAATACCGGAATGGGTTCCTTCGTAACATCGACACCGGCAAAGATCCTCGCCGACTCGGCAATGCCTGGCAGGCGTTCTTCAATGACATCCGGACCCAGGTGTTCGAGATGCAGGTGAATGTGATCCTGTTCGCCACCGACTCCACGGCCTTCACGAATCTCAACGGTCATTGACCGGCTAACGACATCACGTGACGCGAGGTCCTTCGCATTGGGCGCATAGCGTTCCATAAAACGCTCGCCATCCGAGTTCGTCAGGTAGCCGCCCTCGCCACGTACGCCTTCGGTAATCAGCATTCCCGCACCATAGATACCGGTCGGGTGGAACTGCACGAACTCCATGTCCTGTACCGGCAATCCGGCGCGCAGCACCATAGCGCTGCCATCGCCTGTACACGTATGCGCCGACGTGCAGGAGAAATAGGCCCGGCCGTAGCCGCCCGTGGCGAGAATGACCTGCTGCGAGCGGAAACGATGCAAGCGCCCGGTAGCGAGGTCGACCGCGACAATGCCGCGGCAGGCGCCATCCTCCATGATCAGGTCCACCGCGAAGTATTCGATATAGAACTCGGCATCGTGTTTCAGCGACTGCTGGTACAAAGTGTGCAACATCGCATGTCCGGTTCGATCGGCCGCCGCGCAGGTTCGTTGCGCCGTACCCTTGCCGAACCGAGTGGTCATGCCGCCGAAGGGGCGCTGATAAATCTTGCCCTCTTCAGTACGCGAAAACGGCACGCCATAATGCTCGAGTTCGATAACAGCGTCGGGCGCTTCCTTGCACATATACTCGATCGCGTCCTGGTCGCCGAGCCAGTCGGAGCCCTTGACTGTGTCGTACATGTGCCAGCGCCAGTCGTCCTCGCCCATGTTGCCCAGTGCGGCACTGATGCCACCCTGCGCCGCGACCGTATGACTACGAGTCGGGAATACTTTGCTTACGCAGGCCGTTTTGAAACCGGCCTGCGCCAGGCCAAACGTGGCGCGGAGACCGGCGCCACCGGCACCGATAACCACGACGTCGTAGCTGTGATCGATGAATTCGTAGTCGCTCATGCGGCCAGACCGATCTTCAAAATGGCATATACCGACACGACTGCCACGAACACATGGGCAAAGCGCGACAGGATCAGGGACGTGATCCTGAGTCCCGCAGCGTGTACGTAATCTTCGACAACGACCTGCACACCCAGATAGGAATGATAAGCCGTCGTCACGCACAGCAACGACAGCAGCACACTGTTAAGCGGTGTACCGATAAACTCAACTGCAATGTGATGTTCCAGGCTGGGAAGAACGACCAGCGATACCGCAAACCACAGTCCGAGCAATACCAGAGCTACGGCCGATATGCGCTGCCCCCACCAGTGGTCCGTGCCATCCTTCGCAGTCCCAAGGCCGAGTACCCGACCGAGCGGCGCCCGGAGGCTCATGCCAGGACCATCCAGAATGCGCCTGTCACGACAATCGCCACGATCAATACGAACCAGGCGGAGGCATTTGCCTGACGCTTCTCAAATCCACGTCCGGTGTCCCAGACGAGATGACGAATGCCGTTTGCCAGGTGGTAAGAGAACGAGAAGCTCCAGCCGATCAACACGACGCGTCCGATCGGCGTCGCCATCATTGCCGCAAACCGATCGTATGCCTCAGGTCCCGCTGCCGCATTCGCGAGCCACGCCGCCAATACGATCAAGCCAATCGACATCGCCACACCGGTCGCCCGGTGCAGGATCGACAATGTCATCGTAATCGGCCAGCGATAGATCGATAAATGAGGTGATAAAGGTCTTTCAGTATTGCTCATAAGTTTTTGTTATTTCAATACTTATATACCTAGAAATCGATGCAACGACCGGCTTTCTCCCAATCGCCGTAGCGCGTCGGATCCGGGCCCTTTCGACCACCAATCTCCGTTGGTGGCGCGGCGTTTTCCTGCTTGTTAGTGTCGGCGTCACGCGTCGCCGTCACCGGCCTGGTATCGCCCGAAGCGGCCTTATTGTCTGCGTCGTCTGTTGGCATGGCGGCAGTATGCCAGACACGGCATGGACCTGCATGAGCGACATGTACCTGAGCGTAACAGGATAGAATTCCAACAAGATGTCAGACCTACCGTACTCAACGATCAACGTCATCGGCGACGATGCGTTCGACTTTCTACAGGCGCAACTGGCGGCTGACCTAAGCCGGTTCGGCGGCAATACCCAACTTTCCCGCCGTCACCCTGATCAACAAGATCGCGTAGGATCAACTGAACCGATCCTTTCAGCTTGGTGCAACCCGAAAGGCCGGGTGATTTGCCTGTTTCGAGTAACCGGCATTGAAGGAGGCCTTTCGCTGACATTGCCAACTGAGCTGGCCGACGAGGTCGTGAAGCGGCTGACGATGTTTCGCTTTCGGGCCAAGGTCGGGTTTGCGATCGAAGTGGCGACGGCAGAGCAGCTCGATATGAAAAGCACGTATGACGAATGGCGGCTCGACAATCTGTGCGCCGGTATTCCGGAGATTCTGCAGCCTCAATCCGAGCAATTCACGCCGCACATGCTGAACCTCGATCTGCTCGATGCGGTCAGCGTCGACAAGGGCTGCTACCCGGGACAGGAGATCGTATCCCGCACCCATTTTCGGGGTGCGACGAAGCGCCGCTTGCACCGATTTGAAAGCGCCAGCCCCGTCGCACCAGGTGACAAAGTCTCGGCTGGCGAACGCGATGTCGGTGAAGTGCTTAATGCGATCGGCGACGACATTCTCGCCATTGTCCCGATCGACAAAGCCGCAGCGGGTTTGACGGTCAATGGCGTCGCGCTGCAACACGTGCCGTTGCCGTATTTACACTAACTGGATGAACGCGCGCCCGGCCATCAGTCAGGGCGCCCTTTTCATCACCGGCTCCGGACGGAATCTACTTATTCGGGTAACCGCCGGGAAACTGTATATTCAGAGCTGATTAAGCACTCCTTGTGCGAGCATTCATTGGAGTAACCGCGGTGAGAAAGTCGCCCGCGGAACGGTGCAATGATTGAGATCCGAATACATGGCCGTGGCGGCCAGGGTGGTGTGACCCTGGCGAAGCTGATCGCCACATCGCGATTTCTGCAAGGTCTGTCGGTACAGGCGTTCGGCCTGTATGCGGCCGAGCGCTCAGGCGCGCCAATCCAGGCATTCTGCCGCTACTCCGAAGAACCCATCAGCAATCGCAATCTGATCTACGAGCCGGACCACGTTATCGTGCTGGATCCGACCCTGGTCGGAGCAGCGATCGTAGCAGGGCTGAAAGCCGGCGGCTGGCTCCTGATCAACTCGCCGCAGCCGCCAGAGGAATTTGCCAGCCAGTTTGCCCGTAACCGTCTCGCAACGGTGGATGCGACCGCTATTGCCCGCGACAACAACCTGGGTACGCGTAGCGTACCTATCGTCAATACTGCGCTCGCCGGGGCGGTGGGCCGGATGCTCGCATTTCCGCTCCATGAGGTGTGCGCTGCGCTCGAGCATCTGGGCTTCAAAGGTCCGAACCTGACTGCCGCTACCCGTGCCTACGAGGAGCTGCGGCTCCTTGAATCGCCGCACGACGTCGGCCCTCCTGGAGGATTAGCGGCACCGGCGGACGAACGACGTGGGCCCAGCATCCTCGAAGGTGCCGGCGCGTCGCTGCCGGCGCTCAAAACGGGCCAATGGGCCACCGAGCAACCACAACGCCGGCAGATGATTCCACCCTGCAATCACATCTGCCCGGCAGGAAACAACGTGCAGGGATTCCTCAACGCTCTGGCTCACGACGAACCCGACGAAGCGCTGGAGATCCTGTTGCGCACTACTCCGTTCCCGTCGATCTGCGGCCGAGCCTGCCCCGCCCCTTGCATGGAGGCCTGTAACCGCATCGAGGTCGACGGCGCGGTCAATGTGCGCCAGATGGAGCGCTATGCCGGCGATCATGGCCAGGTGACTACTGAACCGCTCGCGGAACGCGACGAACGAATCGCGATCGTCGGCTCGGGACCCGCCGGCCTGACGGCCGCTTATCATCTCGCGCGCTTCGGCTACCGCGTCAAAGTGGTCGAGTCCGGACCCGAAGTCGGCGGACTGCTCCGATCCGGGATTCCCGAATTTCGACTGCCCGAGGACGTGGTTGCACGTGAGATTGACCGCATACTCGGTCTAGGTGTAGCCGTTGAGACAGACCACCAAATTGATCGACAAGCACTGCTTGAGTTGGCGCGTGATCACGATGCGGTGCTTGTTGCCACCGGGCTCCAGGAACAGCGCGATCTGCAACTGGGCATGGACGGCACCGAGGCCGTGGTCCAGGGCATCGATTTTCTCGATCATGTGCATCGGGGAGATGCGCGGGTGGATGGCGAGGCCGTTGTCGTAATCGGTGGCGGTAACACGGCGATGGATTCTGCCCGCTCGGCGTTGCGCCTGGGTGCCAGGAGCGTACGCGTGGTGTACCGGCGCAGCCGTCAGGAGATGCCCGCCATCCGCGAAGAAATCCACGAGGCAGCAGAGGAAGGCGTCTGCATCGAAATGCTCACCCAACCCGTTGCTTTGCACGAAGCGCCGGGCGACGGCGTCCGGCGACGCTATCGACTGACCTGCCGACGCATGGAACTCGGCGAGCCGGACGAGTCGGGACGTCGTGCACCGATAGAAATTCCAGGCTCGGATTTCGAACTGGCCTGCAACCGGGTCATCCTCGCACTCGGCCAGTCGCCGGACGTGTCGGTGTTTCCGGACGGCACAGAGGTCAGAGAGAACTCTCAGCTCCTCGGCCTGCTGGAGACACCATTGTTCGCTATCGGTGATCTCGCCACGCGCGACGGGACCGTGGCCGGTGCGATTGGCAGTGGCCGGCGCGCGGCCGTGCACATTCACAACGTGCTGAGCGGAGCGCAAGTGCGTATCTCCGAGCATGCCGACGCGCTGCGCGACGTCGATGTCTGGAGTGACGAGGTCATCCGTGCCGATGCATTGAAGTTGCATCTGTTCGAGCGTCAACCCACAGCCGAAGGCGATTCACTCAGCATGGCTGCGCGACGCTCGACTTTCGACGAAGTGCACATGGGTCTCGAAGACGCAAGCGAGGCTGCTCGCTGTCTGTCCTGCGGTGTCTGCAACGAGTGTGACCTTTGCTGCACGTATTGTCCGGAAGGCGTATTGAAACGAGTGGGTCACCATCTCGAATTCGACTATGCGTATTGCAAGGGTTGCGGCGTATGCGTGACAGAGTGCCCGCGCAGCGTCATTTTCATGAGTCATCTATAGCCGGGAGTCAGAGCAACCATGCCTGTACAGGTCATAACTGGAAACCATGCCGCCGGCTACGCTTTGAGCGTCGCGGGCGAGGCCAATCGAACGGCCCGGGGCGTCGCGTGTGGAATCTACCCGATCACGCCGCAGACCGAGATCGTGGAGTACGTGGCCAAGTTCCCGTTCAGCAAGGGGCGAGTCGTGCCGGTGGAAAGCGAACACAGCGCGATAGCCGTGTCCATGGGTGCATCCATGAGCGGCGCGCGAGCCTTCACCGCAAGCTCGGCGAATGGCCTGGCCTACATGGCGGAGAACTTCATGGTGGCTGGTTATTACCGGCTGCCGATCGTGATGGTCGCGGTCAATCGTACCCTGGGCCCGCCATGGAATATCTGGGCGGATCAGGGTGACACGCTGATGCTCAGGGACTTTGCCTGGCTGCAGTTTTATTGTGAGGACAATCAGGAGGTGCTGGATACCACACTGCTCGCCTTTCGGCTGGCGGAGGATCAGCGCATTCTGTTGCCGGTGTTGACGTGTATGGACGCGTTCATCGTTTCGCATACGCAGACCGAGACCGCGCTCCCGGAACAGACCGACGTCGATCGCTTCCTGCCGGACCTCGACCTGCCGCATCGCATGCACTATGACGAGGCGCGCACGCTCGGCGGACTCGCCTGGCCGCATGAAGGCCTGTCGATGCGCCTGGAGATCGACGAGGCAATGAAGCGCGTACCCGATGTCTACCAGGAATGCCGGGAGAGTTTCACAGACATCTTCGGCCGCGATCCCGGCGATGTGATCCAGAGGTTTGGCACCGACGACGCCGACCTGGTCATCGTCGCGAGCGGCACGATGGCGACGACGGCGCGCGAAGTCGTGCGGCGGCGACGCGAGGCGGGCGAGAAAATCGGCCTCGTGAAACTGAAAATGTTCCGGCCGTTTCCCGACGTGGCATTGCGCGAGGCTTGCCAGTCCGCGACACGCGTGGCGGTGCTGGACCGCAACTACGCGGCCGGCGCCGGCGGCATATTCTGGCAGGACACCCGCGCCGCCTTTCAGGGTCATCGCGACGACGTACTAATTCAGAACTACCTAACGGGATTGTGCGGCGGCGACGTCACACCGGCCGTAATCGACGAGATTCTGGCCGACCTCACAGCGCGGGCCGAGGCCGGCGATCCGGTATGGATGGGCATCGAGACCGGAAGGGAGACCTTGCAATGACTGCGACCGCGGTGCCTGGCCGCCTTCAGAATCGTCCGACGATTCCGTGCTCCGAGGAGTGTCTGCTCCGTCCCGGTAACACCAATTGCGGCGGCTGCGGGATGAGCGTTGGCCTGACCATGTTGGGTCGCGCGCTCGCCGATGCCGGCGACACCTGTACGCTCGTAATCCCTGCCTGCTGCGGTATCGTGACGGCGGGCGCATTTCCGACGACGAGCTACGGCGTGCCGACAATTGCGACCACGTTCGCATCGTCGTCGGCCGTTGCGTCGGGCGTAGCGACTATTCGTGACCTCAACGCCGAACCGGGCCAGGTCATTTGTTGGGCGGGCGACGGTGGCACTTATGACATCGGCCTTGCGACGCTGTCGGCGGCTGCAGAGCGCAACGAGAACATCATTTACATCTGTTACGACAACGAGATTTACGGCAACACTGGCGGACAACGCTCTTCGGCAACACCTGCCGGTGCTCGAACGTCGACCACGCCGCGGGGCAAAATCGAAGACAAGAAAGACATCATGTCGATCATGGCTGCCCATCGGATTCCCTATGCGGCGACCCTGTCTATCGCTCATCCGGACGACTTCGCTAACAAGATATCAACCGCGCTTTCCACTACGGGAATGCGCTTTCTGTTGCTGCACTCGCCCTGCCCAACCGGCTGGAAATCAGACCCGGGTGACTCCGTCGAACTGGTTCGTCTGGCGGTGGCGAGCGGTTTGTTCCCGCTCTACGAGGTTTACGACGGCGCCTCCTACAAGATCAATGTTGAGCCTGACGGGTCCGATCCGGCGGAATACTTCCATCGGCAACGCCGGTTCGAGGATGAGGAGATCGACCTGAATGCAGCACGCCGTGCCTGCTCGGACCGCATGCAACGCCTGCACGCACTTGCAAAGCAATACCCGGCGGACAGATAGCGTCAGCTGCACATGGCTATCTCATGGTGCGCCTGAAGCGGCTTCTCGATTCAACGCTACAGGAATAGACATTTGAATGACCGCTTTCATTCAAAGCGGTCATTCGATCAGCTCAATATCTGGAAAATCGAAGGGCAGCTAACGGCCAGAAGCAATGGGATGGACTCCTGCTCTCTTTTTCGGCATCACTGTGCCCAGACTTGAGATTCGGCTCGAGTCGCAATGAGAGAAGGAGTCCACTCATGAAGCTTAGCTACGTTGGTGTTGAT